>Ga0315914_1008394_pt1 | contig 13810 bp, 4 predicted proteins | sample MpolenodulesMG_FD_203920 | JGI IMG/M metagenome (GOLD analysis project Ga0315914, IMG submission 203920) | Medicago polymorpha root nodule microbial communities from Los Angeles, California, United States - elongated nodules | ecosystem: Host-associated > Plants > Roots > Nodule | place: USA...
CTCAATCAGACTCTGAACCCCTTTCAGACTCTGAACCTGAGAACAGTTCTTGAACGAAAAAGAAGAAGTTTTGAAACACACAATTCAACCCCCCCCCCCCTTCTTGTGGTTTTTCTCACCTTCAGTCTGCTGATAGAATGCCCACGATAGTTCCTGGAGTGGTGGCGTGGTGAAACATGTCGAGAGTGATGCTGGTGTATTGAAGCAGGCCGTGAATGATGATAGTGCACTAATGGTGGCCACGACTAGCGATGCCTTGATGATGTCGGACGAGAGTGATGGTTACGTGAGAAGCCTGGCTGAGAGTGATGGTTACTAGGCCGAGAGTGATGGTAGCCAGGCCAAGAGTGACTGGTAATATCATGATGTCTGTTGCCGTAACGTGGAAACCCTAAATTGTTAAAATCACGTGAACCACAAGAGAGATAGCATGAGTCCTGAGAATGATCCTCATGGCGTCTTCCTGAAGTGTAGAATCTTTCCTCCCTGTAACCTCCATGCCGAGAAGAAAACCTAGGTTTGTCATGTCCTCGATCACCGGTCGGATCGCTTTTCGACATTTGTAGCTCACCGTAGCCCATTCCCCTGAATCCACTCCCCTTTGTGCCACCCCGGCAAATGTCCCTTCCCTCCCAAAGGCTGGTGAGTCGTGCCGGCGCGGTTGCCTGAGGTTTCCTTCATGGCTGCCGCTTCTCTCTCACAATCGCTCCTCTCTCTCTCCTCATGTTTAAACGTTAGCAATTAGATGTAAATTAATTTAATTCTTCACGAAACAATTAGTGATCCATCTTGCATCTCGACTAATATGCTCCAACTCTAACTATGGATTTTAATTGAACAAAAGCTCATTGCCCCATACATTATGATTGTAAAAATGATTTCCATGAATATAGAGGTTACAAAAATGGATTCTTACGTTTGTTATAAAGTTAAAAAAAATATATTATCGGGTATAAAATATTTTTAGGAATAAAATAACTTTTATTTTTCCATGCTTTTATTCTCCGATAATGGGTGAGAATAAAATATTTTCATGAAGGTGAGAAGGAAATTTAAGTAACCACTCAATAACTATCGATATATATACCTTATTTTTACAAATAATATCGATAATGTGATAAATATGAACAAACACGTTTTTTAAAAAGCAACTGAAATTACTAGGGTCTCCTTCATCTGAGAATCGAATAGTTAACAAAAAAAATACTTTTAATTAAGATTCTCTTTCCTATTTTTCAGAAAAGCTATTGGTGAAAATAATTGTTTTATCCATGAAACAAACACCTGCATAGTTTAAATTGAAATATTTATTAACACAACGTTTAAAAAACTAAGGTAGCAAGACTTTACAGAAATTCGACATCTTATAGATATAATTAGTGGGTAAAAAACTAAGGTAGCAAGACTTTACAGAAATTCGACATCTTATAGATATAATTAGTGGGTCCTATTAACCCACCCAATACAAGGTAGCAAGACTTTACATAAATTCAACATTTTATAGATATAATTAGTGGGTCCTAACTCCTACTAACCTACCCAACACTTTTTTTTAATAAACCTACCCAACACTTATCTCTTTCTTTTAAGATTCAAGATGATTATGTTTTGAACCACACAACTATTTTTGTACTCGCAATGAGTACATCAGTATAGACCCTCCATTCTATGGTGATGTGAGGGGTTTAGGTTAAAGGCGATTTAGAGTGGATGAAATAAGTACGAGCTTGACAGGGATTACCACGGTCCTATATATCCCTAAAGATCGTAGGAAAGCAAAGGTACTTAGTTCTGTATTGGTTGAGACTTAGTCTTCACTGCTTGAGTGAAGGGTGAATTTACAAATGTGGTAGGCAACATCTTTTCCTATTGTTAAGGGAATCTTTTTCTTGGATATCTCATATGTTTGTTATATGAGTTGACGTAGTCATTTTTATCTGATATATGATGGTGAGTTTGTTATTCATATCTGACAGTTGATGGTGAGCTGGTCATTCTTATCTAATAGTTGGGGGGCGAGCTTATCTTTCTAGGTCGCCCTTTAAAGATATATTTGTTATGCCGATCCACAGCTCCCCAAAACACGAGACTTGTAAGGCGAAGTGCTTTAAGTACCTTGTTTCTGACGCGCTTTTCTGACATAGTCGCCCCTTAAAGCTATATTTCTAATGAGAGTTCAAACCTTTTGTCCACAAAAAATCTTATAAGACAAAAAAAAAAAGATTGATACCATAAAATTTTGTCCTATCTTGTGTTGTAAATTAAGTGTTTAAGACTCGATATATTGAGTAAAAGAAGACAGAATATACAATATTTTATGAGTAATGATAACTAAACATTTTTTTTTTACACAAGTACAACATCATGCTCAACAGCTTAGGGTTTATAGCTTTTGTTCTTGAAAAAATTGAATGGCTTTCCCCAATTTGCAGAGTGAATGTAAGCGAAGCTCTTGGTTTACTCTTTGTTTTATAATGGGTTCATGAGTTGAGGTTTGGTCCGATTGACTAAATTAACTCTAAGAGAGTAAGAAGGTTGTTAGCAATTGCTCTATGTCAAAGATGACCAAGTTTGGTAGCATTATAAGCAATTGTAGAAATATTTTTAATTCTAACTAGTTAGGAGACAATAAAGTGGTTTAGACTCTTGCACGACCAACCACTTCTTCAATTAGTTCCAAGTTGTTATTAATGTTCCGATATGTATATGTTTTTTCTCCCTATAAATATTTTAGTTGTTCGTTTAGTCTCTCTAAAAAATTTCTTCAACTTTTAGACCTTATAAAATTTTTAATCACTACTTTTGGTCACTATTTTTAATTAAATTTTTGTATTTTTTAATGAAATTGTGCAGAAATGTATAGAACATTTTAAAAATCACTCCAAAAAAAATAGAATTTTTTAACAAAACATAAATGAAATATGAATTTTTTACCGTCAAAAATATAAAAATTCATATTTAATTCATGTTTTGGTAAAATATTCTAATTTCTTTTTTAGAGATCCTTATAATATTATAAAATTTTTTGCAAAATTTTATTCAAAAATATGAATTCTACATATGAGTTTACTTTAAAAGATAGACTAAAAGTGAAGATGAAAATATTTTGGAGGATTAAAAGTTGAAGAAATATTTTAGAGAGACTAAAACGAAAAATTGACATATTTATAAAGACCAAAAACATATTTAACCCTACTATTATTATTATTATAATGAAATGTTAGGAGCACTATTTTGTCAACAAAAACAAAAACTGACAATTTTAATTGAAAAACTAAACTGCTATTGTTTTACAAATTTAAAGGAGTAAATTATCTCACTTTACGGTTTGAAAGAGTCAAATATTTACGTAGTCTTCAATTTTGTGCCAACAAACAAAAGTTGTCTTTTTCTTTGGCGTTAATCAGGTATCTTCTACACGCAACCGTGGATCTAAATAACCGATAAACTTTTCTAAAGAGTTTAACGCTGTTACATATGTTCAATACTAAATTTGAATTCAATACCTTGATTAAGTTAGATGAAACTTGTTTCATCTTATCTAAAAAAATTTTTTTGGTAACAACTGTTTTTTAATTTGGTACACAAAAGTTGTCTTTGTTTGTATACGATTTTTTAATGCATCTTGTTAACAAGTGCCCTAAGAGTATTGTTTAAGGAACCTATAAAAAGAAATTATGCCTTGAAAATATAAGTCAAACACTTGTTGAAGTTATAACCGTAAAATTTCCAATGCAAAAATTACTACTTTTAGATGCTTAAACAATGCTTTCAAGGCACTTGTTAACCTAATTTGATTTGGTACCTACGATTAATTAATTAATTTATGTGTTTCTTTATTTTTCAAGCATGTAACACCACCCTGTCTTCTTGTCTCGTTCCTTCTCAGATTCGACAGGATATCATGAAAAAGTATTGACTATTGAGTGTTGAACCATACAACTATTTTTTATTCCCACGTGTGACACGATGATTATTACTATCTTAATAATAAAATAGAAAAAGCATATAATGGTATAATGATAAGAGATATATATTATATATCTCTAACTTTGAAGAAGAGAAGCAGATAAGAAAATGAAAATGGAATATACCAAAGCTCCCCCTAAAATTCTCCTAGTATCATATCCAGCACAAGGACACATAAATCCTATGCTTAGACTAGGAAAGTGTCTTGCATCAAAGGGTTCTTCTGTTATCTTCATCACAACAGAGAAAGCTGGCAAAGAGTTGAGAACTGTTAACAAAATCATTGATAAATCAGTCATTCCAGTTGGTAATGGTTCTCTCACATTCGAGTTCTTTGACGACGGTTTATCAGATGATGATCCCATTAGAGCAAGTCAAACTACCTACTTACCACACCTCCAGCTTGTTGGGAAACAGTTTCTTTCTCAAATGATCAAGAATCATGCTTCTGATGAGTCAAATACTCCGATTTCTTGTATCATAAACAATCCTTTTCTTCCATGGGTTTGTGATGTAGCTGTTGAAAATGAGATTCCTTCTGCTTTATTATGGGTTCAATCTAGTGCTGTTTTTGCCGCTTACTATAACTATTTCCACAAACTGGTACGTTTCCCTTCGGTTGAAGAACCTTATATTGATGTTCAATTGTCTTCTGTGGTTCTTAAGTACAATGAAATCCCAGATTTTGTTCAAGGTTTTAGTACATTTTCAATTCTTGGGAAAATCATAATGGAACAAATTAAGAACTTGTCTAAAGTGTTTTGTGTATTGGTTGATACCTATGAGGAACTAGAACATGATTTCATCGACTATATTTCTAAAAATTCAGTCTTCATAAGACCTATTGGTCCTTTGTTCAAAAACCCACAAATAAAAAGTGCAAGTAATATCCGCGGTGATTTTGTTAAGAGTGATGACGAGTGTATTATAGAGTGGTTGAACTCAAAGCCACCATCATCTGTGGTTTACATCTCCTTTGGGACTGTTGTGCACCTTCCTCAAGAACAGATCAATGAAATTGGTTATGGCTTAATGAACTCACAAGTCTCATTTTTGTGGGTACTAAAAGCAAAACCACCTCCTGATTTTACCCATGTGGGGTTCAAGCAACATTGTTTGCCTGATGGGTTCTTGGAGGAAACTAGTGGGAGAGGAAAAGTGGTGAAGTGGTGTCCACAAGAACAAGTACTAGCTCATCCTTCAGTGGCATGTTTCGTAACACATTGTGGTTGGAACTCGTCGATAGAAGCACTTACTTTAGGAGTGCCAATGTTAACATTTCCAGCATGGGGTGATCAAGTCACAAATGCAAAGTTCTTGGTAGATGTTTTTGGGGTAGGGGTCAGATTGGGTTCTGGTCAGGCTGAAAACAAATTGGTAGGTAGAGATGAGGTGAAGAAATGCTTATCAGAAGCAATGGCAGGGCCAAAAGCAGAGATGTTGAAACAAAACACAATCAAGTGGAAGAAGGCAGCGGAGGCTGCAGTTGCGGTAGGTGGTTCCTCTGATCGGCATATTGATGCATTTATGGAAGACATTAAGACACGATTCAAAAGACATAGTACTCTTTCGTGATGTCCTTGTTGTAGCTAGGAAATAAATTTAGGTATGCATAAACCAATAATGTACAAGAGCTAGTGCATTATTTAGGTAGAAGCATAAATAATTCACCAGTACGTTCTTGGAGTGAATCTGTAATGATTTGATCATTTGTTGGATACATGCCATGTGTACGTGTCTACAAACTATGCTATGCTTGTGTAAAATTTGGAGTCAACTGGCTAATTAGTAATCAAAATTCTAAACATCTGTCAAAATAGTTTTTGAATTTTGTAAATTGGTAAATGCATCTATGTAATTGTAAAATGTCAGTCATGACGGAATCCATGTCACATAACCCACTAACTGTCTCTCAAAATATGATCTTGTAGCATCCAAGACTGTTCTCTAGAAGACACAAGAGCGTACGAAGAAGCCTCTAATGTTGATATTGTTAAAACTAATATAGTGGAACTTACCAAATTGTATTTATAGCCCCACACATATCCTATTCAAAATTCATCCCGCAGGCGATCAAACTTTTTCTTCAGCCTATCGACGCCAAAATTTAATCTGTTGATAGTTTTCAATTCGATATTTATATCTTCCCAAATTTCTGTCTTAAAGGTTAGACTCTTGCAATTGCTTATTTTTCACATGATTATAAATTATTGGCTTTTATATGTTTAGTCCCTGCAAATAGGGGTCATTTAAAAAATGGTCCTTATATTCCTTAATCCTGACAATCTACCATCTCAAAGTTAATCATTTAAAATTTGGTCCCTCCCCCCACTTAATTACTGCCATTTCAGTGATTTGGGTGGCTATGTTAATTGGCTAACATTATCAATGACTCTGCAAAAATTATCCAAAATGACCTTTTTGACCTTATTTAAACTAGGCAGGTGCAAAATCACCATAATACCCTTGTCTTCTTCTTCCTTTTTCTCTTCAGTAGCTCTCTCCCCACTCGTCCCTCTCTTTCAGTTCGTCTTCTCTCCTTCTCCCTCTGTACCGATTTCTCACCTTCACTGTTGCTTCCCATTTCTCTTTCTCTCTAACGAAGCTCTCGAGAAAGCCTTTTCCCAATACAGCGAGATCGGATTTGTGGTTGAAGGGTTGAGATCGGATTTGACACGACTTTGATTCGGATTCATTTTGAAACTTTTATGATTATTTACGTTCTTATGATGTTAGGATCTAGTTTTGGAATTCAGATTTTGTTGTTGTCCTGTTATGGCTTCGTTTTGATGTGTATGTCTGAATCTAGTAGTGCATAACAATCAATTGAAAGAAAAGTGAGATATTGGTAGCATGAAAAGTGTGAAAGAGGAGAATTTAGGAAAAGAGATTGCTTGGCATACAGCTGAAAGGGGGGATTTCTAGCTCAAAGTGAAATTGGATCAGATTAAGGCATATGTGGAAAATGGAGTTTTTAATGTATTGTTCCTAGAATGCAGCACCTAAATCAGCAACAACTGAAGGAGAGAATAGAAGAGGGAAACAGGAAAAGGATATGGAAGAGATGAAGAAATGAATATTTGTGTTTTAAGAGCTAAGGGTATTTTCGTCCTTCCATGCTATTTTTTTGAGTCAACAACATCTTTGCATGGTCAAAATTGCCACGTCAGCAAAAACACTCCTAATAAGTGATTAAGTAGGGAGAGGGATGAATTTTTAAATAATTAAATTTTGCAAGGACAAAATCCAAAGATTAGCAAATTCAGAGATTAAATTTTAAATGACGTATTTGCGGGGATTAAACACGTATAAAAGCCTAAATTATTTCAATCAATGTCTCTCTAGTCTGAGCTTCCCACTCCATGTGCTCTCCCTTCTCAATTTTAAACCACGCCTTCCATTAAAATCTATTTGAGTTTAGTACTAAAAAGCCAAAATGAAGGTATATGTATCAAAAGGGGTAATGATGACAATTGACAAGAATGAGAGAAAAAGAGATTAATTGTGTAAGTCATGTGTGTATGAAGACAATTTGAATCCAATTGCAACAGAAACATATGGTCTAGATTCATTTGGATTACAAACATTATTAGCAGTCAAAAAGAAAATATGCCAAAGAAATGAATGGAACCTATCAAATAAATCTGTCATTTTATTATGCTCATCAAAAGTTATTATACTCATCATAATCATATACTATTCTAATTGTATGCAATAGATTTCAAAACTACATTATGCCCAGCTGTGACAATTTTTTTTGATAGACAAATGACAATAAATTAGTGGTTATGTTAGTTTCCATAGTTTGAACCTTGGACTTCTTTCTTAGAACTCATTCAGTGTTCCTTAGCTCATCAACCGAACTACCTACTTGGGATAAACTATGACAATTGCTTGTGGGAGTCAAACATGCCGATGGGTAAAAAATTATAAACTAATTCAGAAATTAGTATCACTTCATTAATCATTACTTGTGCTAAAAGTTCAACCATAGCAATCACTTAATAATGATTTGGATCTTCAGTGGTGCTAAAACTTACTAGCGCTAGAAGTCCGTTAAATAAAGGTATGCAATCGAGATATGAGCCGCGAGCCCACGGCATAATGGTAGTTTATGTTGCCAAAACCGCAATGTGATTGCAACTATGGTTGAGGTTGCATTGGTGGCAAATGTCAAGAATTGAGACGTGACTGCAACTATTACCGTCTCTGTAGAACCGACACTTATGATCGAAGGTGTGTTCAGTGTCTAGCATGTGTTTTGTCTAACACCGACACATGTGATTACTTTTAATAATGTTTTCTTAAATTACTATTGGTGTCAAAGTGTCAATATCGGTGTCCGTGCTTCATAAGTTAGCACGAATATTCATCTACCAAAGGTGAAGTAGAAAATTGCATAGAAGAACAAGTTTGAATTAAAGAGCTAAAATTTACAGCATTTCTAGTCTTAGTCTAATTTCATATATTCGCTGCAATATTTCAGAAAATGAAATTGAACAAAGAAAAAGATTGAAAATGACAATTATTTACTATATGAATAAAGTAACTACACAGTTTGATCATGATAAATAATATGTAAAATAGAATTCAGAAAAAGCAATAAATTAACCTGAAGAATCACTGAACGCAACGTGTCCTACTAAAGAATAAAGAAGGAATGCGGAAATATAAACGTACAAATTAACCGTTTTGATAATGGCCTGCAATGCAATAGACTTAATGCTCTGTTTGGTTGTCCGGTATTTCGCCGCGATTTATAGAAGCTCAAAAAGTAAGTTACTGCGGTAAAAAACATATCTAACAAATAGATAAGAATATATTTAAATATTAAAAAAATGTAACAAACACAATATGAATATATATGTTTGTTTTTTTAATCATTTAACAAGTGTAACAAACTAGATGAATTATACTTACTTTTTTGTTATCTCAATCATACTCTTAAACAACTTTTTACATAATAAAGATTGTTGTTGGTTTCATTAAAATAAAAAGAATTTAGATTATATTATATTGTTTGTGTCATTGAAATAGATAATCATGGTTAGTTTGGTTTGTAATAACTTGAAAGCAACAAACATTTATATTTTTAATTTTTAATCAAAATCAAAATTTCATAAAAAAAAAATACACCGTTCATTATTTTCAAACGTTAGCGCAACAAAAAGAGCGGAAAGACGGGCACCTGAGTGCCCGTCTTTTCGCTAATCTAAAAAAAAGTTTTTTCCTTTTTTTGACAAAAAAATGTTTTTTCACCAATTTGCATTAAAAAATCTAAAAAACAAAGAACTTTGGATTGTAAATAAAAAAAGGGTTAAATAATTAAATGGTCTCTCTAAATATATCAACACTTGATTTTAGTCTCCTTAAAATATTATTTAGGTTTTAGGTCCTTCCAAAATTTTCCATCTATAAAATTAGTCCCTACTTTTTAGTGAACTCATGTCTAACCTTGTATTTTTTAATGAAATTTTCCAGAAATAGGTAGAAAATTATGACAATATTTTTCAATAAAGTTTAGAATTTTTTTAAAAAAACATGAATTTAATATAAATATTTTAGCACCAAAAACAAAAAAAAACATATTTAATTAATATTTGGTTAAAAAATTCTAATTTTTTTTAGGAGATATTGTCATAATATTCTACTCATTTCTAAAAAATTTCATTTAAAAATATGATGTTTAGACATGACTTCACTAAAAAGGAAGGACTAATTCCATGGATGGAAAATTTGGAGGGACCAAAAGCCTAAAGAATATTCTAGGAGGACTATAATCAAATGTTGGTATATTTAGGGGGACCATTTATTTATTTAACACATAAAAAATTAAATTTCATATTTGTTCCTATAATAGGGGTGTTCGGATTATAAAATCCTAAGTGTTTGTTTTTTCATGTTATAAAATCGGAAGACCCCATTTTTGTTTAGGCAAAAACTGAAGGATTTACTCCAGTTTGTGAGTGCATGTTGGCGAAGCTCATTGTTATCAACTTTAGAATGAGTTCATCAATTACACTTGGGACCTATCGATTTTGAGTTTGATGTCAAAAAAGTTGTGGATAGTGATGTGCAAATTAGGCAAGTGTATCAAATCGTAATAAAGTGATAATTAGAGTCTCTTATTCACATGGAATGTTGTTTCGTCCAAACAACTCGCGTTACTTATTTTAAGTTGAAGATATAAAATAAAAGAGTAAAGAGTTAGAAATTGCAATTTTTATTTGTTTGCAATATAGCAAGTTACCCGTTTTGGTTGTAGAAAAGTAAGCAGCGGTTAGGATTCGAATACTCCCTGTTTATTTGTGGGATATTAAATAACAGTCATGTCACATTTATTTATCTTAAGTAGATTATACAAGTGATGAGGTTGTTGGGACATTCTAACCTAATTGGTTGTCAAGCTGCACCTGATGATCGTATGGTGATCCTTACGTGCAGGGTATATACTATCTCAGTTGATTTCGGTTTATCCCTCCAATATTTGGTTGCACCTGCTGGTCACACGATGATCCTTACGTGTGGGGTCTTACCACCTCAAAGGTAATTGAAACATAAACTTAAATTGGCGTTCCAAGATTTTCAAAGGAAGGTCAATGTTCTTGTAGGTCAGCTCATCTATGAATCATAGGACACTAGCACACACACTCTCTCTCTCTCTCTCTCACTCTTAGTATTTCTACAAACGGGCAGCCCTATCAGCGTCTACCTTACCAAGGGTTTAAGAGAATGGTTCAACTAGGCTAGGGTTTATTTCCTTCAAGCAGGCACTTGTTTCCTTAATTACTAACTAGTTAGCTCCTAGGTTCAACAGATTTTACTCAATATTAGTAATGTCACCTCCTATGTACTTACTACTAGGGTCAACTCGCTTTCGGTATCTTTCGCTAGTTATAACAAATTACTTCTAAGATAGATAGATAGATAGATATTAATAAACAAGATATAAATATCAAGATATAAGCATCAAGATAGTAATATCAATATTAGGCCCTGTCACAACCTAAGTATTTAATCTAGGGCTGCGCTACTGTATAAATAAATTAATCCTAATAAAACTTAATAGCGAACAGAAAATAAGTAAAATATAAATGACATTAAATTAAATAAATATCCAATAAAATAAACATAGGTTCATCTTAGAACACTGATAAGTGCTCGAAAGTAACATATTTTATAGGCATTTTAGTGACTTGTTCTGCAAGTTATCTAAGGAAAAGCTATTGATTATTGTATTTTTACCATTTATGCTTTATATGCCTGATTCTACCCAATTTATGCAGGAAACGACAATCAAGGAACAAGAAAGAAGCTCCTGAACCAAAGTCTGCATGCTTGAAGCGACCTCAGCTCGCTTAAGCGTGCACAACGTTGAGAGCACGCTTATACATCTTCTGCACGCTTTCAAGACGCTTCCCACACCCCTCCAAGATTCAAGTTGCACGCTTAAGCGACATCAGCTCGCTTAAGCGTGCGAGTTCCAGTGAGCAACTTTGCTGCACGCTTTGAGGACGCTTTCAGCACGCTCATCCAAGATTCAAGCAGTACGCTTAAGCGACCTCAGCACGCTTAAGCGTGTATAACGTCGAGAGCACCATAGTTGCACGCTTACTGCTCGCTTCCCGCATGCTCAAGCGAAGTTCATCAACTAGAAGTGGATAAGGCACACGTGGCTGCTCTTAAATGGCCAACATAAGATATTTTGGTAGCAGACTTAAGTGACCGTTGCACGCTTAAACATGCAAACACGAATTCTGCCCATATAAATAGTTTTCTCTTCTCCTTCCACATTATTCTACTACTGTTTTATTCATAATTTTCTGGTTTTAGAGAGAGACTAGGGCTTTTCTAGAGAGAGAAACACAAAGCAAGGTTGTTAGAAGTAGATTCTTACCAAGATATGTTGAGACATCATGAATCTTAGCATGGAATCTTCATCTTTCTTTCATCCTTTGTCAACAAGGTATTATGTAAACTCTTGATCTTTTAATATATGCTTCTAGCTTATTTATTTAATATTGTTATTATTCTTGTATTTAAAGCTTTATTTAAGATTTGAAATGTTATTGACAAATACTTTTGGATCTAATATTAGAATAATAATCTATCTAAGTTTTCATTCTAGACATATGATTTAATCTTTGACAATCACTTTGTAATCAAGAACTTAATGCTTTTGGATCGTTTAATAGGTTGGAAAATCATCGATTAAACGATCCAATCAACTATCTGATTGTTTAAAAGTTTGGCAAATCGACATTTAAATAATCCATTAGAAATCACGACATCACTTGAACACGAATGATGTTGTTGAGTGATTGTGATAATATCTTTTAAAAAGCTAGAATATGTTATTTGATCGAGAGATTGCAGTTGTTATGCTTGGTTAAGTATCTCTAACCCCAAGCGAAATAGCCCTATCTCGTCTCGATTTACTTTTATGTCGAATAGTTAAAATAGTTTTACACAAACAAACATTTATACCCAAACACTTAATATGATAAATGTTGTTGAAATGCTTAAGATATGCGCAACTTCCTGCGGAAACGATCTTATTATACTCACGTGTAAATAGTTATATGACATGTAAAAAATTTACATCAAACACTAACCTAAAAATAAATTACTAAAGATAAAAACATACCCTAGAAAAAGAAGGAGAAGATAGAAACTCCTTTGTAAGCTCCTAGAATTGCCTTGCTCTTGAACTGCTCCAGTACTGAAACAGGAATTCTGAATAAGGAAGGCTGGTATTTATAGTGAGAGTTTCCACCCGGGTTTGGGTTAAAAAACCGGGCTTTACCCATAAAAAAACAGGAAAATACGCTTTCGCCCCACACGTTTTGAATGCACGGGACACATAACACATGCTCTAGGCGCATGTGAGTGCCCCAATGGCCATGCCCTAGGCGCATGGTTGTGTGTCTGGGCCCAAATTCTCTGTTTTTTCGTCGTTTTAAGTGTTTTCTTTCAAATAACTTGTTTCGGGACCTGGGAACAAAATTTCTCGTGAGGCCTCTAGTTTTATTCTTGATCTTCCCAAAGTGTTTACAAATCTTCGGATGTTCTTGATTTGCCGATTTGCATGATTTCTTCATGAATTACTTCAAAATCGCTCTATAATTGCTATGATTCGGGAAAACTAGAATTACGGACTCAAATATAGAAAACATTACAAATGTCCCGAAATCATAGACAATTGCTCTAGTACTCCTCCTTTTTGCTGCTAAAACCTACTGAAAAACATGATAAGAATAGTGTAAGATGACCTATCATCACTATCCCAAACTTAAATTGTTGTTTATCCTCAAGTAACGAAAGAAAAACATATTCTATTCTTTGTATTTTTTTCAGGAAAAACATACCTTTCTGGAGTTGTGCTCAGATCATTACTCATCCCATCTACAACATTAGCTTACTTACCTCGTTACATTCAAGCGGGACAGGCTTGGAGAAGATAGCTCATATAATCAGCCATACTATTTTCCATGATACACATATGTATCTCCTAAAGCAGTAAGGCTAGTCACGACATTTGCCCACTCTAGTCGTCACATGAATGTACCTTGCTATAAATTTGAGACAATTCTAAACAAACAGTCAAAAGTCATATTATTTACACACTTTGAGGACTTTGAGGGTTATAACTTGACTTTGGTTAAAGGTGGATATATTTTGGTAAGTAGGCTAATAAAGAAACTTGGAGTTAGATTACTAACCTAGGGATTTCTACAAAACATTGATGTGCTGCCATCCTTCCTTCCTGAATTCAGACAAGACGTGTACTAAGTAGAACTATTTATCTTTATTCAATAACATAAAGATACTTTTTTTAAGA
>Ga0315914_1008395_pt1 | contig 13808 bp, 10 predicted proteins | sample MpolenodulesMG_FD_203920 | JGI IMG/M metagenome (GOLD analysis project Ga0315914, IMG submission 203920) | Medicago polymorpha root nodule microbial communities from Los Angeles, California, United States - elongated nodules | ecosystem: Host-associated > Plants > Roots > Nodule | place: USA...
TGAATACTTGATATACAATCAGAGGTATTCACAATACAATACGAAACAGAACAAACTCTGTTTTTCTAGACACTTAAGAATTCTAAGATATGAACAATTGAAAGAATTCTCTAAGTTGTTGATGTTTTGTTTACGACGTTTTGCACAGAGTATTGGCCTTTTGCTTGAATATGTCTAGATATATATGTTCTCTAAGTCTTCATCCCTATTTATAGAGGAGTTGAGAGACGTTGAGAATTTAGCTGTTACATCAACTTGTCTTGCTTTGAAGCTTTGATTCTTCACCCTTGATCTTTTGCCTGATTTGATAGTTGTCCTATAAAGAACTAATTTCAAATCCATTCCATTACAAAAGGAACAACGTCTGCAGCAGTGTTACTGTTATCCTTGTCTTCATGTAGAGACAAAGATTGCAGAGATGGTGGTTGCAGAGTTCGTGGTCGTACACTTCGTACATTGTCCTTTGTCAACTCTGGTGAAGTAGCTTCTGGCGAGGTGCTTCTGATGACCATTGTTTCTGATGACCTTGCTTCTGATGACGTGTCTTCAGGAGCTCTTCTTCAGACCCGTTTCTTCAGATGCACTTCTTCAGACGCATTTCTTCAGATGCATTCTTCCAGACGCTTCTAAGCTTTAAATAAAATTCCTTTGCTCTTGAACCTGTTCAATCAGGATCTCTATGAATAGTACTTTGATTATGGATCTTGTACACTTAAACAAATTGTTTAGCATATCCAATTGATGATTTTTAATACCTTGTTATTATCAAAACTCAAGAGGTGATCTTGAGAAACACCCTTTGTTCCAACAGTGGAAAGGGCAATGCACCTTCTTGATGATTGAAAGACGACTCAGATTATCCGTAGTGACAAGAATTAGATTGCAAATGTGCAACAACCGAGCCCAACTCAGCAAGATAACATTCGTTGCAAAAACTAGCAAGTGGTAGATATAAGTGTAACATATATGCCTCCTTTTCTTCATCCCTGAATTGCGTAGGTATTGGGATATGCATCCGAGATGATGTTGGGGAGTAAGTGCTTGCGAAGACTGCTTGGTTTTCTCCTCTTTGTGATGTTGCAATCAGTGAGACAGTTGGCTTACATACGACACTGGAATGAGTTTCAGACCTTCAATTTGACAATGTTGATTTCGCCTTAGACTCTAAGAAGGTTGTAGATAGTTATTTTATAATAGATTTCAAAACTCTCATACCAAGTTTAATAGAAGACAATATAATGGAGTTGCCCGGGAACTAGTAAGGGGGGCCCATTTGAAGATAGCTTCCATCTTTACGCTGATGTACCGTCATGTATTTAACACATTTTAGTTAATGAAATGCATTGAATTGTTTTTTAAAAAAGACATCATTTCCTTGGAAAAAATATTTTTCTTTTGTTTGTCAAAAAACAAATAAAAAATCTTTTGTTAAGGTAACACCGTAGCAGTGACCACCATTTTACGAAGCCGAGTTTGGGTTTGGAGGGTTTTATGATAAGGATTTAGATTCGACCATTTCGTTCTTCATGAGTTCAAAACAACAACAATGAAAATTCATCTCTATCTCTAAACCAAAGACAAAACTATAACCACAACCATGTCCACCACAATCTCATCCCTCCTCACCTTCAAATCCAAACTCTCACTCCCCTTCCCACGCCACCACCAACAATTCCCAACAACCACCACAAAATCCCAACTTTTCAACCCTCAATTCACTCGTAGCGTTATTGGGTTTTCCCCCAAACCATTCAGATTTACGCCAGTGAAGCGTTTTGCCACAAATAACGATGAAGCTGAGAAGGAGCTTAGTACTATGCCGGGAAGGTTTAAGGATCATATTAAACAAGCTCCTGAATCTCCTTTCAAGTGGCCCATGTTTGTAGGTCAGTTTCTTGTCTTTCTCTCACTCTCTTCGCGTTTTGTTATCGAAAATTGATGTTTGGACTATATAAAAGTTTAGATGAATCGGGTCGGTCAGGGCAAGCCTCAAGGCTCAGAGAGTGTTGATAGAGGTACTTACATATTACTCACTGACGAGGTCTTAACGCGGGCCTTTGTGTGGTATGAGTCAACTCCGTACTAACTGGACCAACATTCGTTGGCATTTTGTTAGTCATTTTAATCTATACTTCCTTGTTGCTAATTATAACCAAATTTGACTTTTAAGGTTCATTTAATTAATGTTGTACTTGTACGTGGTCCATAATATGAACCACCTACGTCATTAAGTGAATGAACATAGGTTGGTAACCGAGGTTGTAGTCAGTTAGCACATTGGTCCAAGAAGTTATTAAAAGAAGATACACTCATAGTCATAGATGCTTTTTATATTTTCAATACATTCAGAGACTATAGTGAAACCGGCTCGCATATTTATGGACCAAAATGAATGTTTACTTAAAAAATTATATTTACTTTATCTCATTCACTTGTTTAAAGGATGGGTTTTCATAAGTAAGCATCTTACACTTGTTATGTTAAACACCAATTTTAAACATTATGTGTTGAGCCTCTGACGAGGGGTAACCTTGGCGCAGCTGGTAAAAGTTGTTGTCATGTGACTAAAAGGTCACGGGTTCAAGTCCTGGAAACACAGCCTCTTGTGTAAAAAACAGGGTAAGGCTGCCTACAATACACCAAAAATGGTGGGACCCCTTCCCGGACCCTGCGTATGCGCGAGCTTTAGCGCACCAGGTTGCCATGTGCTGAGACTCTGACACAACAATTTCACTACATGAAATTGTTCATTCCTATTAAAATTCAGTTCCATATTTGTAGTGTCTTGTAAGAATGTTTAGAGGTGATCAGTGCATAAGTTGTTATATTTGAAAAGAAACCATAGAGTAATTTTTGTAGTCTATCATTGATGTTGTTTACAAAGATGAACTTAAACTTGAATGCAAGAGTTAAATGTCATATGCTATATGCTGATTAATACCCTCAGTTCCCATTGTGGAAACTCTTTTGTTTCGGCAGACTGTTTTGTTTCTGTCATGGCTCATGTAACAATTTGATTCTATGTCAATGTACAGCACTGGCTTTTCTTATCTATGCATGGAGAGCTGTTCTATTTGAACTGTCAAACTGGAAGAACGCTGCACTTGGAATTGTTCGATTCATAGGATATGTCTTGAAATATGCTTTTGCATTCGTCTATCGATTCATAGGAAATCCGATCACTTTTACAATCAGATCCATTGAGGATTTGATTTACGGCGTTCAGGATTTTTACTCTTGGATAACTACCAGTGCCCCTGTACCAGACTTGACCCTCGTTATCGTCCTGGCATCAGTTGTTTTAGCTGTTGCCGAAACTACTAATCCAAATTGTATCAGCGACCAACCTTATGTTCTGACCATAACTGGTCTTATTGGCTATGCCGCTGTTAGAGGAGTTATTTCTGAACCACTGTTCTGGACCCTTCTGGTTGGGATCTACGGCTTTTCAAAATTTATCAAAAGGAGAGACGATGTTTCATCTGCAATGCCTGTTGCAGCAGTACTTGCTGCTGTTGGAGAGCCTTGGGTTAGATTTGTGGTGATTGTCTCATACACAGCCTTGGCTATTTATCAGCATTCAAAAATGATTTCAGAAGGGAAAGAAGTTGAAGAGATTGAACCACATAGGAGGAAGCTTCCAGTTCCTCTTTTTCTTGCAGCTTTAGCAATTGGCTTACGGGTTGCTGCTAACTGGGCCAGGTATCGGCACTTGAGATGGATGTTAGTTTGACTGCTGATAGGTAACTAATCTGAGTATGAAGAAGAATGAAGTTTGGTGGTCTGTAAAGTTTTGAGGAAGGACATGACTAGATAGCTATTTTGTTGCAATTGTTGTAATTGTTGTTTTTTTTTATCACAAGGCTGTACCTTTTCATCCAAGCTTGTTATTTGAGCAATTTTGATATACGAACAGTGCACTCCAGATATTATTTGGCCTTGCAGGGTTGAAATATATGTTTAAAATGTTTAGAGAATCAATGGCATGAAATAGAAGAGGAAGGGATGGAATAAAAAACCACCTGACAATAACTTTACCTGTTACTGAAGCTTCCCTTCAAGGTAAGACAGTGACAGACAAACTGAAAAATGTCAGTGCACAAGTAAATTACACAAGTAAATTCAATTGTGACTGAGAGTGTAATTTTTTTCATTTATTTATAACAAGATTATAAAATTTTAAATGTAAAGCTGTCATTCTCATGTTTGGATTATTAACAAGGAATGACATAGATAGGTAAAAAAATACTCCCTCTGGTCCTAAATATAAGAGAAGAATATTTTTTTAGGTTCATTAAATAATCAATGTATTTGGACTACAATGTAAACTAAATACATCATTTATCTAATGAACCTAAAAAAAGAATCTTCTCTTATATTTAGGACCGGAGGGAGTAGTATATAGGGCCATTTGGGTTAGCTTATTTAGGGTTTATTTGGGCTTTATCTACTGTGTTTGAGGAACTGTCTGGAAGAGAATATTGTAAGAGCTTTGACCTCCCATAATCTCCCCTAACATGCTTATGAATTTGGACTTCTCTACTCTCTCAAGTGAAAAATAACCCTAGCGTCGTATTCCTCTTTGAACCCTTCACCCTCTTCACTATGCAACAATGGTTTTCCAGAATTTTGAGAACTCTATTGCTCTTTGCTATCTTTGCTCTACAACTCAGGTATTCATTCTTGTTCCTTGTGATTTTCATTTGTTCCTTGTATTTAGGGTTGATTTGCTTGCTCTTGAATTCGTTTATGCATATATGTGATTTTTGCTTGTTCTCGTATTTGATTGCTTGTTCCTATTGTGATCTTTGCTTCATCCTCATTCCTTGTGATTTTTGCTTGTTTTTGCATATCAACCTTTACTCTTGAAATGACTAGCTTCATTTTTGTTGCCGCCATGTTTTTTGGAACCACCTTCTATGGAAGAATTTGTAGAAGAACCGTGCTGCTTTCCTTCTCTTAAGGAAACACAATTTGTGAGAATAAAAACAAACAAATCTTGTTGAAACCAAACTGCATATCAATATCACTTTCTCATGAGTACAATATTTTAGTATGTAGGCTTATAGACTCTGTATGCAAGTTGTTATCATGTTTTGGTCCAAGCCAAATCTATGGATATTAAGATCAATCAAAAAGATATCGTAATCTTTAACGTACGAGCAAGTGTACAGTTCTTGGTTTATCTTTTGTTTCAGTGCTCCTGTTTTCAAACAGATATGGCTTTGTTAGATATTATGTTACAGTACTTGCTGAGTCATTTTCATGCATCACAGCCAAATTGATGTGATTCTTACAAATTGTAGCTTTTGCAAGTAGGCATGCATATGAGTAACATATACTGACACATTATAATGAATATATTTATCAATGATGCTACAAATCATTTTCAGTATATATACTGACTACTGAGACAACATAAATGATGCATATCAATGTATTTTTTCCTGCAAGCATTTTGCATATGGACCTTATATGTGTGTAGCCTAGGTGGATAGCATTTTGAACTTAAAAAATGATCAAAATTTCTGGAATTATTATTTGATTTGTCTTGCCATATGTTGAATCTTGATATCTTTTCATTGTTTGAAACTATTGGTGACACTGGATAGTCTTACCATATATTGAATCTTGATATCTTTTTACTATTTGAAACTATTGGTGACACTGGATATTGTGACTTTGATACTAAATACAATTTGCTTTAAACATGATCATAAAGCCTGAACTGTGCTTCCACTATTTAGCAGTACATAACTTTGAATCATTGTTTTATTGCCTTATATATCTGTTTTGAGTCGGAGCGTCATATTAGGTTTTTTATTCTAGTGGATCTAACTCATCTTTACAAAATCGGTTTGTATGGTGAGGTGTACCACTCTTTATAAACTCTTATCAAGAGTCCTATCTTTTCTATGTGGGACTCGGGTTTTTTTCCAATACCTCATGATTTCATTATCTGAATTTGGATTGCTGCTAATTTGAGTCAAACATGTCTATCCGCTCTTGAAGACCAAGGCCTCCATGTCTTTTTTGAACATTTAGAACTGAAGGTTCACATTTGAGACTTTGTATAAGAGCAACCGATTTCCTTGCTACTGAAGTCAATATCCATTGGTGTGCTACTGTTTTTATGAATCCATGGAAGCATATGTTTTTCCACTTTCAACCTTTTTTTGCTTGATATTTGTTCCTAGTTTGCTTGGTCCACCGGACTGTTTGTGTATGTATATAAATAATTATAATTATCTCTCTTTTATTGTTTTGTTTTCATTGGATAGGCATTACACTCGCTGGGTTTCTGGAAACAACTTTGTGATTGTTTTTACCGGGCGACAAGCTAATGACAGTACTCAAGCTTTAGCAAGAGCGTCTATCTCTTACTCTCCTTGTAGTGATCTTCATTTTCCCCTAGATTGTATTTTAAATATTATTAATAATGATATGAATTAATCTTGTTTTAGTAAAAAGAGTGATCAAATTATTCCACAGGGTCTCAAATTATGCGTCTGTAGATCCAAATGTCATTCATATACTCTTCAATGGCTTTCAATACAGTAACTTAGTTGAACCTGCTTAAAACCAATGAAATAAGTTATTCATACGACCTCTCAGAACAGACTCCTGTAATAGGATATATTCTCACATGCTTAAGAAATCCATTTTCGTTTTAAAAGAAACTTATAGTTTGGTAAGTATAAGTTCTGTCCATACTAATGCGATTGGTTCGAACTATGAATCTATACAAAGTCCTATTTAAAGTTGATTCTATTATCTAAAGATGTGTACTTTTTTTAACACTCTTTAATGCCCACTCTTTTATTGCATGAAATTTACGTGGATATTACACTTTGAAAATGGTACCACATAAAGATGTTAGACTCACATGAATTCACCTAGTTAAAAAAGTGTTAAAAGTGTTTCTAACACAATTTAGTCCCTTGTTATAATAATTAAAAAAGTGACAAGTTTGGTACATGCAACCAAAGACTAACGAGGATGATCACTCAATTAATAACAACAACACTTGACAAAAATGAATAATCATCGTTATTCTATAACGAAAATTACTCTTCTTCCTTTTTAAATAGCTCATTCCCTTATCTGAGCGGGAGCTTACTTACACTCGACATTTTTTAGCGTGAATTAACTCAGGTTGACACTTTTAAGACCGGTTCAATCACTTTTGAAGTCAGATCAATTGCTCTTAAAAGTGTCAGCGTGAGTTAACTTCCACTGAGATAAGGGAATAAACAATTTTAAAAGGGAGAAGAATAATTTTCTTCTAGAATTGGTATGAATCTTTTAAATCATTCACAAATGGTGTTATTTTTTTTTTATAACGATCCAATTAAAGAATTGCAAAATAGACGTGTTCAAATATTTTCTAGGGATCAACTAAAACAGGCGACATCATAGAGCAATTTGATTTACTTCAATATACATACTAATTTGATCGAAGTCATGCGTAATTTTTTTACACCATTTAATTTAAAATAGATTTAAAATTTAATTTCAACAAATAAAATATAAATACAAGTCATCTCGTGAAAAGTATGATTAACCTAACTAAGATTAACGACATATACTTTTTATCTTGAAAACAACTTTGGAAGTTACCTCTCGAAATCTTTTTTTTTTTTTTAAGCACCCTCTCGAAATCTTTAAACACAAAAAATGTCGTTCAAAAATTATTTTTATAGCAATTTGCGCATTTGTGGGGTGAAAAAAGCAACCTACTTATTGCTTCCAAAATCTAACCATATAAGTTTAGCCCAATATAACTGGATCGGGTAACCCATCAACAAAAGCTTGATCACAAGGCTTCGCCGCCAGTGAAATATTTTGAGGGTTTAGTTGCGCCTATATAATACACTGTGTGTTCTGTCTCTTTTCAGCATTGCTAGGATTAGGGTTTTGCGGCAGCGATTCAAAGTGAGGATTTTTGTTTGTCTTCCTCCGCATGAACAACTTGTTGTTTAACACCGATTTATGTGTAAATAATTTGTTCGTGTTGGGCGAGACAATTCAAGCATAACTCTCAAATCATTCCCTACCATTCGCTTTACCTTAATTGTCATAGGATATTTCAATTTTATTTTATTTTTGTTTCTCAAATTAAACGCACGTTGCAACCCCGGGCTTCGCTGAAATTTGGATGAAGTGAAAGCCCCATTGCACGTGCAAAATCGATGCCATTCGTGTTGCAGTTCATCTCGATATTTCCACGATTGATCTGTGTCAAAGTAATGGTTACATCGTTTAATCATCATTTTTTTTTGGTTATTTCAGTGATGTATTTGCCTTGTTAAACTCTTCAGCTTGTTTTCGAACACAGTGTTGTATGGATTTTGAGCTAGTCCTAGAGGCACAAATTAAATAGCTGTTGTTTTCGTTATTTGAGGTTCTGGATTTGTAACTTTTGCCTCTGAAAATACTGCTTACACTGTACTATCATCAATCAAATATTAAAAAATTATTAATTTCACTCTGTTTAAGTATTTAATTTAATTGTATTGTTGTAATAATTGGCAGTGATTACATATTATCCGCGCTTCTGAGATTTTCGATGAAGCATTGTGGACTGAAATATGGTTGAATTTCTTTATATGAGCCAGATCAGATCTTGATTTTTAATAAATTCTTTTAATTGTTTTTGAATTTTTTATATGGATTTTGTTTGGCTGTGAAGATGAATAATCAGCTTAATGCCAGTTCTGCTTCTGAAAAATCGTGATTGTTAGAGCTGTTATAATTTTCTGAGCCTTTTTCAATGTTGATTTTAATTATTATTATTTTTGTATTAGGTCTCATTCCAATTAGAATCACTCAATTTTAATGAAGTTTATTATTAAGATTGGTTGCCCATGATGATATCATCCAATTTTTTGAGGTGCTGTGGAGCCAAGCCCCTGTTTTCAGGGAGAACCTACTTGGTGAAGCTTCATTCATATGACTACAATGGATTTCACTGAGGCAAACATGATGCATTTCGATTCCATGGTTTTTAACTTGCACATTATTTTTATGACAAACTCAGTTGTTCTTACCTTTTTTGTGTCATTTGTAACCGCAGTATTAGCCGTCCTGAAACATTGAAACCCAGACGTATAAGATCAGCCGTTTTAAATAAAGCTGATTTTTTTTATTTTAATAATATTTAATTGTTTTGATGAAACTATTCAAAATGGATTATGTAAATTGCAAAACAATAGCTTCCATGATTAAAGATAATGACCCCATAACCATAACATTAAAAATCCAAAACAGCATATGCATTGGTAGGCAACAACTACAAAACCTTCAAAATGGAGTCATGAAAAGTTGTGAGGTGCCAAAAGGAATAGAAAATGGAATGAAATGGAATGTGATGGAGGAATGGAATAAAGATTCAATTTCATTGTTTGGATACTTCATGACGGAACAGAATTCATTTACTACTCCATTGTTTGAATAGTGGACGTAGCAAAATGATTATATATTTTTTATTTCAATTTTAATCTTTATTTAAAAAATATTAATATGTTGAATTATCAACTCAACCTAATCAACACACTTCACATATATAAACATGGCAAATATGTCTTCAAGCTCCTTTTTTTCTATAAGGTCATTAGAAAAATAAAGAAAAATTGAATCAATATTGAAGATCTAAATTGAGTTATGGTGTTGTTCTTGATATATCCAAGATTGAAGACCATATCACAATATTCAAAGCAGCACGGTTAGGATTCTTGTCCAGTCTCACAAATATATGTATCACCAAAGAATTAAAAAAGGAAAGTGAAGTAAAGTTACGTTACAACCACTTTCATCTATTCAAATATAATTTTAGCCAACAAAAAAGAATAGTATCAAAAAGAGGAAGCAACGGACGATAAAGAGTTGCAGAAGTGGTGATGAACAGTTCCAAAATAGGGGATGCACTGGACAAAAGAAGAGAAACGGTGAAGAGAAGAGAAGAGGGAAGAATGAACACTTTACGAAATAGAGAAAGTAGGGATAAGATTGTAATTGAGTTATGAATGTAATCCATTCCATTGCATACACCCGAATGAAAAATTGAATGAATGAGTGGTATTGGATGGAATGAGTTCCATCACATTCCATTCCATCTATATTTTACAAAACCAAACAATGGAACATAACTCTATTCCACTCCATTCCATTCCATTCCACCACTTTCCATCAATCCAAACATAGCCTTAAGAAAACCATCCCCGACCATAATATATTTTTGAAACGAAACGACTTAGATGATAATGCTAATGAGGAGATTTGGTGGGGTCAAAAGGTATGTGGGTTCAACTTCAACATGGGGATAGGAACACAGTTTTTCCATTACAAAGCTAAGCTACTCAAAGAAGGAATAAAAACTGGATTTACACATTTATTGATAATGATGGTATTGAGTGGAATAAAGTGGAGGACTGCCATACAGTTTTTTTGAAGGTATTGGTCAAAGCCAGTTTTTTTATAAGATTTTCTAGAGTTTTGACATAAACAAATTTTAGTGAAATTGGCTATTGGAATTGTGCTCGAACAATCACACTCAATGAATCAAAAAGACAAATATATATGCAATAAGATTTAATCTTAGAATTGAGAGATTCACGATACAAATCTTATATATACAATCAAATGTTAATAAACCTTGAAAAAGGTACAAAGCAATACACAATTTCAAACCAAAATGCAATCAATTGATCTAAGCAAATTATGTGAAACCTATACTAACTCAATGAATTAGATTGATTTTTAATGAAAAACAACTTAGATAAACACCAGCAATTAACCTAACAATTATTCAATTAATCACATGCAATAGCAAAAAGTAAAGAGGATAGGGAAAGAGAGATAACACCGATATTTTTATAGTAGTTCACTCTTTCTCGTCCTCGCTAGAGCTACCTCTACTCTTCTTGATGAAGTACACCTTCACCAAGGGCATCCACTATGTAACAAATGATGATTACAATATTTACAAGAGTTCCTTCAACTTACAATCCCTCCTAGCACCTTAGAGAATCTATACACTCAAAGAACAAAGTGATTCTAAGAAAAAATGTTTAATCTTGAAGAATGTATGAACAATGAGTTTTTGAGACCTAGAGAAAATAGATGTAAATGATTCAATTGTTTGGGAGTTGTGAGGAGAAGTGTATATATAGTAAAGGGTGAAAAGACTCAATTTTCTCACAAAATTAACAGATTGAATCGATTCACTAAATGCTTGAATCGATTCAGACAACAAAAAATAGACTAGAGAAGCATGAAGGATGAAACGATTCAATACATAGTTGAATCGATTCAAGTAAACCCATGATGAAGATTGATACTATTCAAATTTCTTATGAATCGATTCAAGTGCAAGTCAGAGAGTTTTGTGAGACGATTCAAACAGAAAAGAGACGATTCACTCATGAATCGATTCAAGGATATGTGAATCGATTCACTTGAAGTCAGAGACTTCATTAAATCGATTCAGACTATATTGAGTCGATTCGAAATGATAAACAATGAACTTTGACACTTTTTCCAAGGTGCTTTAACATGCTAGCCATAAGACAATCATCAAAAAGATAAACTAAGCTAAGGAACATCATCAAAAACATATAAAGTAAACAGTTGTAGTCTTCATTAGTTTTCTTAACAAGCGCCTAAAGACACTTGTTAGCTTAACCCTTTTAAATATTCTCAAGTGAGGGAGGGGAACCTGATCTTTTAATCAAAATTTTATTAGTCTGACTGCTAAGTGTATAACCCTAAGGTCCCCTGTAATTTTAGACCTATATCTCTTTGCAATGTTACTTTTAAATTGTAACTAAAACCATTGCTAACTAATTAAAAAGATCCTTCATAATATGATCAATTTCAAAGCGCTTTTATCCCATATAGACTGATCAATGAGAACAATATATTAAAAAAGTGGAAATAAGGGCAACATGGATATTAAGTTGGACATGACAAAAGCATATGATAGGATATTGTGGAACTTTCTAGAGAATACCCTAAAAACTATGGGTTTTTCCAATATTATAGTCCCATTAAATACTTCAATTTTGTCTCTTTTATATCCTCATTAATGGTAAGTATACCCAAAATTTCTATCATCATAGGGGTTTAAGGCAAGGTGACCTTTTATCACATTACAATCATCCATATTTGAATTATTATTTTTAACTAAACTAGTTTAATTATAATCAAATTCTCTTTGTTTCTCTTAGTGATCTTTTTTCTTCTTCTAAAGAAAGCAAAAGCAATATTTTATAAACTAAGACCTAATCTAGCAAAAAATGTGTCTAAAAGAGGCTAAAAAATGCCAGAGAATACTCACAAAATTCTCCCCATCCTCCTCCACACCGACCCTCGCCCACAAACTCTAAACAATAGAAATATTACTGTCATCAAATAAATAAAAAAACAACTAACATAAAAGACCTTTATCAAACTAAGGTTCCTTCTAAAAGGAAATATTTTATCCATTACCAACCTTACACACAACAACGTCCATAAACCACCTTTCATCACACACACACACCCTGTCTAATGCTGCATAAATCCTTCCGCCAACAAGATATCTTACTACCCCTCCCCTAATATGACCACACTCAACCCCATGTGTGTGTGTGTATATATATATATATATCATCACTTTATACCATAGCCCACCCTGATGCTCATGCAACCTCCAATACCACTTTCCAGCAATGTGGAATTAAATACTTTGCTATATCAACCCCAACTAACATACTCTTTTAGAAATTCACTTTTAGATCGGATATAATTTCAAATAAGATCAAATATGCCTTTAGCGTTCTACTGTTACCCCATATTTTGTCACCCATGAGACACATGTCGTCATCAAATTGAAGATGGGAAATGCAAAAATTAGAATTTATACCAACACCATATCCTGTGAACAATATTTGCTTTCAAAAAAGGCGATAAGAGATCACCTAGACGTAAACCTTTACCCAAAGTGAACTCCTATGTTGAACTTTTTGGAACAAAATGTGTTTAACTTTAGCACCTTAAGTTTTGATGATAACAAAGTATTAAAAAGTCAATTGGATATGCTAATATTTGTTCAAGTGTGCAGGACCATAGACTAAAATTTATAAGTCTTAAATAAAAGTATTGGTCTTGAAAGAACAAAAGCGAGCAATGAAATCTGCAAAGGAAGATTATGTTGCAAGTCAGAGTTTGAAGACTCATCAGAAGCTGACTGCAAGAGTCTGACGTGTCATCGTGGGAGTGGTCTTTTTACCGGCCCAGAACAAGTTCATATTATTATTATAAAAAATGCTAACTAGTGGTATGGTACAGTGGATCATTTATTAAGGAAACAAATATGAACTTATTGTCGCGCCATTTTTCGGAGATCAAGGCTATTTAATTAGCGTTTGACTCACTATTTTATTTCACGACTGAACATTTAATTTTAAGAAAAAAAGGGAAAAAAGTTCGAAACACCCCTTTGAAAAGATTTAGGGTTCGGGGGTTAGTTACATAAAGGGAAGGTGTTAGCACCCTTTATGTCCGTAGTACTCTACGGGAACCTCTTGGTTTTATTTAACGTTTTGTGCTACAACTTGCTTATTTTGAAAAAAAGAGTTTAAAGTGGTAAAAAAAGAAAGGAGACCTACTTATCTACATTTTTATTGATTTGGAAGGACTAGGTCCTTTGCCTACGTACCCGTGAGGGATCAAAACCTCGTAGTTCGGGGTAAAAATTGACGTTTGATTTGTTTGGTGTTTTTTATTAGTTTTGAAAAAGGTTTTAAAATGAAAGAAAAGCCAAGGCG
>Ga0315914_1008399_pt1 | contig 13807 bp, 2 predicted proteins | sample MpolenodulesMG_FD_203920 | JGI IMG/M metagenome (GOLD analysis project Ga0315914, IMG submission 203920) | Medicago polymorpha root nodule microbial communities from Los Angeles, California, United States - elongated nodules | ecosystem: Host-associated > Plants > Roots > Nodule | place: USA...
CAAAATCTTTTCAAAGGGGTGGTTTGAACTTTTTCCCCTTTTTCTTAAAAAAAAAAAAACAAATGTTCGGTCGTGAAAAAATTAATGAGTCTATGCTAATAAAATAGCTTGATCTCCGAAAAATGACGCGACAATCTTGAATCTGGTTTTCTGGATTTAAGGTACGGGTTCTTTAGTTCTGGTGTTGTTTTGTTGGATGCATAGCTCGATTCAACATGACTGGTTTTATCCTGTTGTTGCTCGAAAGGGCTAGGTGTGCAGATGTTCCGAGTTGACGGTAGTAGTCGTCCATCATACCTAAAATATTGTATCCACCGTGGTTGCTTCTTGCATTGTTGGTGGACAGTGGTAGATTTATGCGTTTGTTCATCCCATGATTTGGACTGCGACTGAAGTTTCAAAACCACTGCGACTTTGTAGATTCAGTTCGTAATTGATTGTTTTGACTCGAAAGGACGTTTATGGTCTTCTAATACTTTGAAGATAGTTGTTGGAACTTGGGTCGTTTCTGTGTTGGCAGACGATCGTTGGATTGTCGCGCCCCTACGTAGGTTCGCTGGATTGTACGTTGTAATGGTTGTTTAGGACTGTTCTCTTTTATTACCAATTTTTTACTGAATTGTTAGGTTTTACTTTTGTCGTTTACTGGGTCAGGGACCCCAACCCAAGTCTTGTATTTCATTCTCTTGATAAAAACTTGTCCCGTATTTTTTTCTATTTATCAATGACAAACATGAAGTTTTAATGAAAAATAATAGTCTATTGTTTATTTCAAAGATATTTATTATTATTGAAAAATGATTTCCCTCGATGTTTTTTTTTATATTTATCTCATATTTTTTAGTTTTTATTTTGACAAAAAAAATTCATATGCAAGAAGCAATGTAGCCATTCGAAATTGTAATTTTTCAATCAATGCAAAAATCTTATAAATAAATAAAAAAACTATTTTTCCAGATTTAATAAATTATAAGTATAGTTGTTTAATTTTGAAATTATGTCATTTTATAAAATTATTTATTTAGATTATTTTTCAAAATTTTGTTGTTGAAGATTTTAATTTTATTGTTGGTTATACTTTGTTACTTTAGTATGTCATAAATGGTGTCATTAAAAAAAAGTTTGTCTTAAATGGTGTAATTGGACTATGTTTTTTATGATTCAACCTTACACTGTCACATGTAACTTTTTTTTTAAAATTTGATTTTGATATGCCATGTGTATTGTTCATTTTAAACGTTCTCAAATTTATGTATAGAGGATAGAGGACGAGGTTTCGTGCCACTATGTTCGCTCCATTGTCGCGCCCTTACGTGTGTTCGCTGGATTGTACGTGGTAATTGTTGTTTAGGACTGTTCTCTTTTATTACCATTTTTGTACTGAATTGTTGAGTTTTGCTTTTGTTGTTTACTGGGTCAGGTCGTTGGCCCCCAACCCAAGTCTTGTATTTCCTTCTCTCGATAAAAAACTTGTCCCGTGTTTTCTGCTATTTATCAATGAAAAATATATAGTTTTATTGAAAAATAATAGTCTTTTGTTTATTTCAAAGATATTTATTATTATTGAAAAATGCTTTCCCACGATGTTTTTTTAAATTTTTTATCGGTGATGATATTTATCTCGTATTTTTTAGTTTTTTATTTTGACAAAAAAAAATCATATGCATGAAGCAATGTAGTCATTTGAAATTGTAATTTTTCAATCAACGCAAAATATATCTTATAAATATAAAAAACTTATTTTTGCAGATTTAACAAATTATAGTTTTAGTTTCTTAATTTCAAAATTATGTCATTTTATATAATTATCTATTTAGATTATTTTTCAAAATTTTGTTGTTGAAGATTTTAATTTAATTGTTGGTTATACTTTGTTATTTTAGTATGTCATAAATGGTGTTATTAAAAAAAAAGTTTGTCTTAAATGGTGTAATTGGACTATGGCTTTTATGATTCAACCTTACATTGCTAGATGTATCTTTTCTTTTAAATTTGATTTTGATATGTCATATGTATTGTTCATTTTAAACATTCTCAAATGTATGTATAGAAGATTCTTTATTTTTAAGGTTAAATATATTTTTTTATGTATGTAAGTATGTCTTTTAAAAAAAATCTATGTAAATATGTAAATTTTTCATTTTAGTCTCTTTAATTTTTTTTTAACTTTTAGCCCCTAAAAAATTTCTCATTTTCACTTTTGGTCCCTTTTTTAAAGTAAACTCATATGTAAAATCATAGTTTTGTATAAAATTTTGAAGAAAAATTCATAATGTTATAAGAATTTTTCCCACAAAAAATTGGAATTTTTTTATCAAAACATGAATTTAATATGAATTTTTATATTTTTTATGGTTAAAAATTTATATTTAATTTATGTTTTGTTAAAAAAATCTATTATTTTTTTTACAATATTCTACACATTTCTGCACAATTTCATTAAAAAATACAAAACTTACCTTAAAAATAGGGACTAAATGCAATGATTGAAAAATTTATAGAGACTAAAAGTTGAAGGAAAATTTTACAGAAACTGATACAAAAAGTTAATATATTTATGGAAAACAAAAATATATTTAACCTTTATTTTTATTTTTTATGGAAAAAAATTAATAAGTAGACCAGGTTTTGGAAGAGTTATGCACCCTCAAAGGTAATAGTATTTTTGTGGCAAATATGGCGGTTACCGGGGGAGTTTTGAATTGTACTTGGTGTTCAGCTTAATAAGTTTGTGTGGCTTTGGGGTGATGATTGGTGCTTTCGTTGGATTTAGTTACCTTGTTGGAGAGTTGTTGTTTCTTCCTCTGTAAGAAGATCACCAAGGGTTTGTCGTTGGTTTGGTCCACAGTGGTGTTGTTATTATGAAAGACTCGTAATGATTCAATCTTCTCTCAAAAAGTGCCGTTGCCTTCAAAGGTTGTTGACACATTCAAGGACATCTCTTGGCAATGGTTTTTGGGAAAACAGCTAGATGCACCATCTCTTTTTTACGAATGGTTTATCAACTTGGTAAGTTTTATGACTATATCGGTGTTATGCAGAGTTTTTTTTTTTTTAGTGGTTTACGACTTGTACTAATTTTTAACTTGTGAGTATTTTACCAGTTGTATTTTTCTCCTCTATCATTGTTTAATAAATTTTGCTATCCAAAAAAATTAAAGTTCTTGCTAAAAAATATCTTTCTTAGGGAAACTATGGAGTATTATTAAACAAAATAAATTCATTTTTTTACCAAGATACTAGTACGAAATTTCCATCGTCGTATAATAGTGACTGATCTTTTTTAGGAACATGTGGGGCATACAAGGTGAGTTGTTCTCTCCTAAACAAAATTTTTCATACGCAAAAGTTAGGAATCGAACTCATGACCATATACTTCAGGAGCTCAGGTTTCTTGCTCATTTGTACCAATCCATTGTTGGTAAACAAAAGATATCATAATATGGTCGTTGACTAGTATTTAGAAAAAGTGAAACTCCAACTATAATAAACGTATTCTCTTGATAGTAGGTGTTAACTATCCTCCTCATTTTTACAATTGAAATAATGAGTTAAATGATATTAGTTTGATTAAAAAAACAAAAAAAGGATAATGTCACTTGTATCGAACTGACATGACTTAAGTTAATGTCCTAGCTTTTTTTTTTGACAAAGTTAATGTCCTAGCTGTAAATATGAGAAGGTTCATGAGTGTTTATTTCTTATTAGTATCGTAAATTGTCTTGTCGTTGAAATTTCTAATGATTTGAAACATTGGTGTACCGTGGACCACCATGAAAATGTTCATATATATATTACTCCGGTCACTATTTGCAAGAAATTTTACTTTTAGATTTATTTAATAAATAATGTATATAGTTTATATTATGAGCTAGATACTTTATACATTATTTGTTGAATGAATATAAAAATGCACTTTATCTTATAACAAAGACCAGAGGGAGTGTATTTATACTATATATAAAGAAAATAGCATGTTTAAGTTCTTTTGGACTGACTTTTTTGTTATTTTAATTATACACTTAAACATATTTTCTTATAATAATGTTATATTGTTGGTGTTATTGAAAAAGATAAGAATTTTTATTATATTTGTTATATTATCATTGTCAATATGAAAAGATAAATATGATTTATTGAGTTTGTTACATTTAAAAGTCACAATTAATTTTAATCTATATCAAAGATAAATACTGTTTGTAATTTACACGCAAATTTCGATAAAATATTGTTAATAATATACGCGTGTTAGCGTAATAAAAAAACAAAAAGATGGACACATAAGTCCCGTGTCTATTCGCTAGTATTATATAAAGGGGATACGTCAATTTGCGCTATAATTTTTCTTTTACTTTTACACATCATTTAAACTATTTTATTATTTTTTAATATTATATAAATTATCAATTAAACAAATTAATTAAATTTCAATAAAATAAAAACAATAATCGATAATAGAAAGAATAATCCACAACGAGAACAATATTCGACATCATAAAAAAATAAATTTGTCAACTAATTTAGTTGGTATAAATTCACTTTTAAAGGTATAGGTGAAGAGTTTGGGTTTCAACCCGACCTTTCCTATATACACATAATATAATGTCTCTATTAATTAAAAATATGGTTAAATATGTTTTTCATCTCTATAAATATGTTAACTTTTTGTTTTAGTTCTTAGAAAAAAAATTCAACTTTTAATGCTCCAAATTTTTTCATTTTCATTTTTGATCCCTCTTTAAAGTAAACTCATAGATAGAATTCATATTTTTGAATTTTTTTTTGCAATTTTTTTTTATAATATACAAGGATCTCTTCCAAAAGAATTAGAATTTTTTCCCATAACATGAATAATGTATGAATTTTATATTTTTGTTGGTAAAAAATTCACATATAATTCATGTTTTGTTAAAAAAAATCTATTTTTTTAGTGATTTTTACAATATTATATACATTCCTTCACAATTTCATTAAAAAATGCAAAAAATTACATAAAAATAGGGACCAAAAGTAGTGATTGAAATTTTTTTAGAGACTAAAAGGTGAATGGAAATTTTTAATTGACTAAAATGAAAAGTTTGTATCTATACTATATATAAAGAAAACTACCTTTCAGCATTTTTGGGCCGAATTTTTCCTTTTCAAAAATACCCTTAATATTGAATACAAATAACACATGTAACAATCCGATTTATACTATATATAAATAAAATTATCCCTTTCAGCATTTTTGGGCTGAATTTTTCCTTTTCAAAAATATGCTTAATTTTGAATGCAAATAACACATGTAACAATTAGATAAGACTAAATTTAAAATTAAAAAAAATGTAACAAACACGATATGAATATATATATGTCTGTTTTCGTCCCTTATCATTTAAAAAGTGATAAAACTAGATGAGTATAATTACACTTACTTTTTCATTATCTCAGTTATACCCTTAAACAACTTTTTCTATAATAAAGATCGTTGTTGGGGTCATTAAAAAAAGAGTTTAGATTATATTTTTTTTGTTATATTGGTGTTATTGAAATAAATAATCACGATTAGTTTGGTTTGTTATAACTTGAAAGCAACAACTATTTATATTTTTAGTTTTAATCAAAATTAAAATTTTATAAAAAAGAAACAGCGTTAATAAATTTCAAACATTAATATAATAAAAAGAGCGGAAAGACGGATTCACAGGGAAAAACATGTTTAACATTGAAAAATAATATAAACATTTTTTTAAAGATAAATAAAGACGAATTGAAAATAATAAAAATTGTGCAAATTAAAAATAAAAAAGATAAGAGTTGGAACTATAGTTTTGAGTGTGCGTGTGGGAATATCAGCTCTCGAAACAGACCGGATTCCTCCCCGTCTCCGTCACGCTCCGCCGTCTCCATCTCATCTGCCGCATCCGGTGCGTTCTATTCATCCTTTCCTTTGCTTTCCAATTTGTTAAATTTTTAATTCAGTTCTTTTGATGCTCACGCTGCTTACTACGATCTCGATCTTCTTATAACCATTTTCAACACGTAATTCATTTAGATCAACTTGTTCCAATTCGCATTCTGTTTTCAATCTATAGATCTTAACATTATTTCAACCTTTTTTTTTCGATTTGGATCAACAACGAGTAAGAAATCATAATTTTAATCTCTCGCATAAAAGTGTTTACGATCTGTTATTAGTTTATACCCTGAATTATGATTTTGTATTAAAAAAAACATATTTTTAAGATTTCAAGTTGATGATGAATTGATTCATAGTAATCAAGGGATATTATGCATTTTATTCACCAATGCTATTCATTGTATTTGTCTTCAGATATACGAAATGGCCAACAGAGTTCCGGTTCCTGCCAACAATTCATCACTAATTGCCATGATTGCTGACGAGGTAAGCGTGTGCTTATGTTGTATATACTTTCTTATCTGATTATGTTGTCTAAAACACTGTCAAAGCAGATGATATGATAACTACGATGCATCAAAATTGAATAGGTTTTACCTCTGAAATCATTGTGGCTAATATAAGTCCGCTGCTAGAAAAATTTCTGATATTTTAATGATTTATTTTGCTATCGGCATACAACTGATTATGCACCACTGCAGACTTCTTAAGAAAACAAACTATTGTACATTTTCCTGGTGTAGAGTACTAGAAGGCTTGGGGTTTTATAGGTCAGGTTTAGCCATTTAGGTTCTCTTGAAAGGATCAAATTCAGGGTCTAGAAAATAAGTGGATGGATAGGTTCTCGAGGAAGGGACTTTCAGCCATAAGATGGCTTAAGAAGTCAGATCGACGACATTTCAGATGCTGCATAAAGTCACTGGTTTCTTTTTTTATGAATTGAGTTTTCCTTAAATAGATTCTAGCAAAAATTAACAGGATTTGAATGAAATAGGAAATTGTGAGGTCGTCCACATCCAAAGAAATTAAATTTATCTCTGATAAAATTGAAGAAAGGGATTTAGAGATCACAGAAAAAGAAGAAAATCATCATACATTGAGTTTGATTGCATTACACATAGGTCAAGGAGGAGCAATATGCTTCCATATTATATAAGCTGGTATTTTATTGATATTTTTGATTGCCTTGTTGATGAAATGAGTATAAGTACCCTGTGATTTGTACCAAGCAGTCCGAAACTGCAGGTCCAATTACTCTAAGTCAGACCTAGCCAATTACTAATATAAACGGAACCCTGAAATAAGGAAATAAATCACGAACTCCCCCAAAGCCAAAATCCATACAATGACAGTTGGAGTGTTGGACATGAGTATATGACTAGATACTTAACTACACTAAAATATCCCTATGGCTGAAAACTGAAAGTATAATAATATTTTGTCATTAAAAGTTTTCTAATCTTAAAATCAGATATAGTTCAGTCGGCAATTGAACATTACAACTGGCCCCTATTAATTTGAATAACTAGTGAGATATTATATTCTTTGAGCTTCTGTTTTTTATATTCTAATTTTGCCCATATCATTTCCCAATTCCATTTTAGATTTATTTATTTTTGTAATTGGTATTCATTATGATTGAAATGATTAAAATGTTCTGAGATTTTGATTTCAATTTTATTGTCCACAGGATACCATAGTTGGGTTTCTTTTGGCTGGAGTGGGAAACGTTGACATACGTCGGAAGACAAATTACCTTATTGTGGATTCAAGTAAGTCACTTAACTATATTTTACTTACTATTATTTATGAGGATTGAGGGCTAGTTTCAGATTCCCCCATACAATTTTTTTCTTGTTAATATGTGCATCATGTTCGTGAAGAGACTCCCTGCTTTTTCACCTAATTTTCTGATTGTGGTAGATGTCCAATAAAAATAGTACATGTGTTCTTTTATGTTTTATAAAGACTTATTGTTGTATATCGTGGACCTCATAAATAAGCATGGGGATATGTCTCTCCTATATAGGATGTTTAGAAACGTTGTGATTTCCACAAACCTTATCTTTAATACATTTCATAGCTTAGACACTCCCCAGAAAAACCATAGAATACTTATTTTGTGCATGGGCTATCTTTTTATGCAATGGTTATTAGTAGGTACCCTGAAACTGAGGTTAATTGGTACTTGAACCTTGGGTAGTAGTAGTACTTAGATTACTCACTACAGATTGATAAGATAGCATCATTTTTTTTAAAAGAAAAATATAGCATCATTTTTTTTTCTCTGAATAGTGTGTCAAGTTCTGAAAATATTTCTGATAATTTCTTGCTCAGTTTCAAATCAAATTGATTTGACGGTAAGTTTTTGTTTTAACTCTTGATTTGATCTTCAGAAACGACTGTCAAACAAATCGAGGACGCATTCAAAGAATTCACGACACGGGAGGATATTGCAATTGTGCTGATTAGCCAATTTGTAAGTCATATTTCATGGCCATAAAAATGATTCAGGCTGTTTTGTTCTTGCTTCTTAGTTAAGTAAAACACTATATCTGCTACTGTTAGTTCCTACTTCCTACGGCCTGAGACATCAGCTTATTACGTTCTGAAGACTTTTTACTTATCCTTACCTAGTTTAACACATGTTCTGTTTGGTAATCAACACTATTGTTAGGGAAAATCTGGAGGGAATATTTTAATTATATACTGCATCAGGTTCCAAAACTTACATGACGTTAATGAATAATGCTGGATAACTGGAGATTTTATTTGACAGACCAATGTGACAGTACCAGTGAGATTCAATCATAAAATTGGCACTACTTTTGATAGCCATCCTTTGGGTTTAAATGTCGACAAATTACATTATTGCAAAAAAATGTTGACTAGTTTATATGGTCATTGGTTTCTCACTGTTGGATCAGTTATTGGTTGGATATTTGGATCCGTCCTTTTAGCTCATTCAGCCATTGTGATATCCTACCTGGGATTTAAAAACTATTTCATGCACCCGGTTCCTATTTAGAAAACCTTCTTGCTTATTTGGCCTTTACAATCTTGGGTTATTTATATCTTATAATTTCTTTGACTGTGCAGGTTGCAAATATGATAAGGTTTTTGGTTGATAGTTATAACAAGCCTGTTCCTGCAATTCTTGAAATCCCTTCAAAAGACCACCCTTATGATCCTGCTCATGATTCAGTTCTTTCACGGGTGAAGTATCTCTTCAATGCTGAATCAGTGGCAGGTGATAGACGTTGAATCATCCTTTGATTGCAGCTTTCAGGGTGTTTGTTGTTTTTCTTTGTACATTATGGTCAATAATCTCTTGAAGTTCACAAGTTCTATGTAGCTTGAATGATCTGTATTGTTTGGTTATAATTTAAAAATCCTGTCATAGATCTTCGAGATGGGCTAATTTATGGTTACCTTGGATGAAATATTATAAATTGTGCACTTATATCGTTGCTTTCGGAGTAATTTCAAGTTTCAGCCATCTGATTTGAAGATTGCATGTTATGACATAGTTAGGGTAGTGTTCTTTAATGATCGCCAAATGCATTGTTTTCATCAAAATGTGATCTTGCTCTTGTCACAAACACCGATCTTTGACTAGAATACCAGTAACAAGAATGGTGTAAGAATATTGTTAAAAGCAGAAGAGTGTAAGCTCGTACAATGAAGAATTAGAGCCTCAACTCCTCAAAAGAATGTCTAAAACAACTAAAACAATGACTCTCCTCACTCCGACCCTATAATCATACTGCATTGTCTTAACATGACCAATTCATCAACCATGTTTTTTCGGCCTTCCAATGCTTTATCACTTCCAGTCTCAACTAGAACAATCTTGTCCTTTAAACTGAGACGAATAAATTGGCTGTGTAGCATCCACGGTCAAGCCTTTCCAAATTCCCATTGAACCAGATGTTGCTTTCTATGTTGCAAGCTTTCATGATCTCCCTACGATCCATTACCCTGGTATAAAATGTGGATTGCGCTGGAAAAGAAAAATAATCTCAACATTTTTGGTTCGACTTGACCCAAAAATTCATCGGTCTGAGACATTTCGCAACTAGGACAACAATAGATATATTTGGAGATTTACTTTTCCCACCATGTGGCTTTCCTCGCGCGCCCTATTTTTTTTTCAAAATTATCCCTGGTCCGGATTTCGTTTTCCGGAATGAATTGTTATATTTTACCAGATTTATCCGGATTTCAAAATTCGGAATGGCCTTTTTCCAGAACTTTTTCATTTTTAAGCTTTGAAATTCGTTCTATAAATGCAAATAAACATATAAAACAGAAATAAAAAGACAAAAAGATGAAAACAACTCATTTCATTGATATTTGAATAATACATTACAATAATAATGTTAAAGCTTTTTAAGCTTTTTACATAAGAACCTAAAATTATTCCTAATCTTATTACATAAGAACCTAAAACTATTTCTAGGGGGTAAGCTATACCAGTGGCTCCGGCTGAGAGGACATACCAGTAGCTTCACTGTTGGAGGGGAGACAGAGGGGGCACAGGGGCCTCTAGGGAACAAGAGACCATGATGGTTAATATGACACCCAGACAAGCCAACCTCACACCCAGACTGACCCCTTCCCTATTGACCGGTCATATGACCCCTGATGGATTTCCAAAGAGGCCTCTTTCTATGAAAGGCCAACGATGGAAACACATCGTTGTAGAAGAGGAGAAGAGGAGAAAGAAGAGGGTGAGAGAAATTGTGAGACAATGAGCCTATTTATAGGGAGGGAGGGTAAAAAAAATGGTGGGAAGGCCATTAATGCAGTCAAAAAACGTGTACCACCGTCCAAAAACGTTTGAAAAACGTTTTGTTTGTGGTGCAGACCACCGACCAAATCTTCTGGTGCAGTCCGGAATGTATAATCCGGAATACACATAGATTCCGGATTTCATATTCCAGAAAAATACGATTATGGTGTGGACCAAACGAAACTTGGTACTTTGTGTATGATGAGTGTTGGTTCGAATTTTAGAATCTGGATTGCTTCATCATTGGATTCTTTTGTGTGGCCCACATTGCACCGACAATTATTGTGGTCCACAACGCCCAGATACCTGTATAAATAGGGGTCCCTGTTTTCATTACAAGTAAACTACACCATAAAAAAAACATCATGGAATTCCCTGGTTTTGATCTGAACACCAAACTAGCGGCAGTCTACTACAACGGTGGAACACAAACCCCATCTGTTTAGGATTTGCAACGATGTCACCCTCTCCGGCCTGAAGGATGAGCTGGATCAAATCAACCGTCAACTCAACCACAGAGACACGAGGAGGGTGGTCGGTGTTGAATATCGATGTCCATTGTCCGACTCAGCCGGATCTCTTCGTTTCAGCCGGATGAAACTCACAAACGATGACGACGTGAGAACCATGTTCTCTGTCTTTGCTCAGCACAGTACTAGAGGACCGATCGAGTTGGACGCTTCGTTGGTTAGATTTGCTGAACAAATTCTGAAAAGTTTGCACCGGCCCAAAACTACAAAGAGATCAGGGCTCTGCTGGAGAGACCAGAGGATGAAGAAGTTAGTTTAGATGATCCGTGATAATGTGTTATGTTTTAATTAATCGCGTGTTTTATATTGTTTTAATTGCGTGTTAGTTATGTGTTGTTAAATTAAGTTGTCGCATTATGTGTTCTTTTAATTGCGTGTTAGTTATGTGTTGAATAACGTGCTATGTTTTGAATAATTAACTTTCATTATGTTTTAATTTACGTCAAAAATGTTCGTTTAATTGATAAAATAACCAAAAATATGTTTTTCGGATTATGAAATCCGGATTCACCTAGGGCGTAAGTGTGTTCCGGAAAACGAAATCCGGAATACCTCAACATAGGATTCTTTTGTATGGACCACATTGCACCAAGAGTTTATGTGGTCCACAACATCCAAGGACCTCTATAAATACATCATCTCCGGTTTCCAGCTTCAATACCTGCAAAACACACAAACACACCAAAGAAAACCATGCAAATTTTTGTCATTAAGCCGATGATCTTTCTCACGCGGTCGCAAATAGATAGTTCTCTATTTGATTACGTGATGAAGATCTTCAGCATGCTGTCAAAAATACAAACAAACACACCAAAGAGACCAGAGCAAATTTTTGTCATTGTGTTGAGGATCTTTCTCACGCTGTTTTAAATATATAGATCTCTATATAACAGCATGATGAAGATCCTCAGCATGCTGTCAAAAATATATAGATACTCATTGATGCCTCCTTGATAGATAGATAACTCAAAAATATCAAGAGGTTTCTATGAGTTCGGTCCTGCTGCCTGCCAAATGAATATGTCATTTGGCAAGGCAGCATGATCGAACTCAAAGAAATCCTCTTGAAAACACCTTCCCAAATCATTCAAAATTTCTATTATTATGGTTTTTTTTTAACTGTTTATTTGTCTTATGTTGCTTCTATTTATGTTATGTACCTTTGTCCTATTATTTTCAAAGGCATTCGCAACGAAAACGATCCAAAAAAAGGGTCTGGTGTAGTTCGAATTTTATAATCCGGACCAACTTCATGCATTCCGGATTTTATAATCCGGAAACCGTCAGTTACATTTTGACTGGTGACGTTTCACCAAATGTTAGGCCAGTTAGTGGAATTTGAATGCATATTTTTACGGTTTTGAATGTGGAACATGTTTTATTTGACTGTAATTAAGACCTATAACTTATTTAAGGCTATAAAAAGGCTTGGATCTTCAACATTTTCCTTCATTCTTCTTCACCTCCTTTCTTACATTTTCTTCAATTCTTTTTAGTTTTCTAGGTAGCTTTTAGGAGTGTTTATGGTGTCATGGTCATTGTTGACCGCTCATACGACCCATGCAATTGCAATTCAGCTTATGCGGGGGGTCGTATAACGGTAAACAAAGACCCTTGACATCAAAGAAAGACACAATATTCATATCGTATTTGTCCAAATTTCATTTTCCGGAAACACTAACAATCTGGTTCGGAAAACGAAATTCAGACCAGGGGTATTTTTAGAATTTTTGCAGCGCGAGAGAAGGCAGCAGGGTGGGAAATGTAATACTCATATATTTGTCACCATTTGAAGACTTTTTTTTTTTTTTCCAAAATTTAAAATCTTGATTGTACAAAAACTTAAAAAAAAATCGTAAAAATGAATGCATTACTACAATTTCTTTTAAAATCTTTGAGACATTTTTCCGGTGTTGCTAATTCAAATTCTTCTAATCTCATATTTAGGACTACTTAAATGTTTGCTTAACTTTTTTTTTTTTTTTGTGGTGGTCGGGATTTGAACTCCGGACTTTGCATATATTATATATTGTCCATACCAACTGAGTTAAGCTCACGCGGACAAATGTTTGCTTAGCTTATTAGCACTATATCTTGCTCAAATTTATCGTACTACTCCTGAAAAAAATAAATATCGTACTACTTTTTGTTGTGCAAATTTTATCGCATTACTTTTTTTTTTGCAAAAATCGTATCATCTGTTTATAGTTAACGAGAGTTTATTGACATAAGTGTCAAAATAAACATACTTTTATCTTTACTGCTAAGTAATTTTTTATAGAAAATAAATGTAGCCCATTTTGTGTGAAATAAATTTAGCCAATCTATTTTTTTTTACCAAAGCTAATTCAATTTAGTAAATTAGATTAGGTATATACAATTTCATTAAACAGTTTCCATCTACTATACTCCCTCCGTCCCATATTATAAGCAAAAAAAAAACACACTTATTAAGAAAACTAAAATATAGTAGTTTGTAACATAGTTTTTTGTGTTATCTTTGAAATAAGTTTTATAGGAAGATGTAAAAACAATTTTCATTGGTAGTTGATTATAGAGAAAATAAAAAAGAGAGCAAAT
>Ga0315914_1008400_pt1 | contig 13807 bp, 8 predicted proteins | sample MpolenodulesMG_FD_203920 | JGI IMG/M metagenome (GOLD analysis project Ga0315914, IMG submission 203920) | Medicago polymorpha root nodule microbial communities from Los Angeles, California, United States - elongated nodules | ecosystem: Host-associated > Plants > Roots > Nodule | place: USA...
AATTTACAATGAAGAATAGAGGCTGCCTCGGCCAACCAAGAATCTTGAATATTTACACCAACTAACATACTTTTGTGAAAGTTTACTTTGAGGCCAGATGTCGCTTCAAAGAGATGAGTAGTGCTTTCAGAGCTCTAATATTAGCCCAACTTCGATCCCCAATTAACAAGGTGTCATCAGCAAATTGTAAATGAGTGATGGGAACAAGATTATTATTAGCCCCCACCTTGTAGCCAGAAAAATGTCCCGCCTCTACTAAAGCATTCATCATGACATTCAATCCTTCAGCAGCTATTAGAAAAAGAAAGGGAGAAAGAGGATCACCTTGTCTCAATCCCCGTTCAAATTTGAATTCATATGATTAATGTACCATATCCCGTCTCACTGTCCTGATCATCAAAGGCACCCGTGTATCAGTATCTATCTATAATTGAGTGTGAGGCAAAGGGACTAAGTTCTTCACTTGTTTATTTAACTAGACCATTGGCCCGTGCGATAAATATATTAAGCGCAAATATGTATCAAAATAGTTGAGTTGAATGGAAAAAATAGTATAATTAAATTCATAATATTAATTACCACAAACATTTGTACTGTACCATATTAAAAATTTTCATGACATTGACGCTAGACTTTTGACCCGCGCATCGCACGGGTCTATTAAAAGCACAAAACAATTAAATTTTGGTCTGAAATCGTATCTTTAAATTTTGGTTTGAAATATAATTTTGAGAATATAATTAAAAAAATTTGTTTCTAAATTTCTTATAAGTAAGAGATAAGTAAGAGAGGTAGGGAGCGTAGTTGATAGTACCAGGAAACGATCTGTTCATTTCCCTCCATAAAAAATAGGATATTTTGTTTGTATCAGAAGGAAACATTCCGTTTATTCCTTTCAATTAAAAATAGCAAATTTTGTTGCGTATGTTCTATTTACTCTTTTTCATAAAAATAGCAAATTTTGTTTGTTATGTAGGAAAGGATTCTGTTTGGCACTCACTTTATAGGTGGATTGGCATCTCAGTGGCCAACCCATTTTCTGTGTCCAATCATTTTCATCAGTTTGGCTTTTGTGGTGGCATTGCGAGGAGGAGACGCTCAATCTTACAGGTTATTTGGTTTGCAGCGGTGTGGGAAATTTGGAAGGAAAGAAACAATAGATTATTCAACGGCAAAGAATGCCCCGTCTTTCAGGTGGTTGATAGGATTAAGTCCATCTCCTATCTGTGGTTGAAGGCGAAGTATGCAACTCTTCCCCTCAATTTACATGGCTGGTGGATTAGTCCGTTCACCATGTTGGGCATAGGTTAATTGTTTTTTTTCCTTTCTGTATATATTTTCATTTTCCTTGTAAATATTGTTCAGACCTTGTGTTTCTTCCTTGGGACGCCTTGTACTAGGAAGCACACTCTCATGTGGTAATATATTTCATTTTAGCTTCTTCAAAAAAAAAATGTAGGAAAGGATTGCATATTGGGAAACAATGTGTTTATTTCTTTCCATAAAAAATAGGACATTTTGTTAAGCATGAAACATCAATAGTATATATATAAAGTAAGGTTTTTTATGCCACACGTCACTTCCATATTCATTCTCAATATTTTTATTATTTTTTCTATTTTTTTAAAACCAATATTTTATTTGGCATAAATATCTCAACAAACTTTTGATCTTATCCACACAATATTTCATTAAATTTTTTTATTGAATTTCTAATATTTTATACAGCAGAAATATCTCAACAAACTACATATAACAAAGTTTACATATATGATCTTATTTTATGATTAAAAGGCTCAAATTGGTTTTTTTTTAGGAAAAGAAGCTTCAATTAGTTAATAAATAATATTTTAGCACGTATCATTCAATTATTTTTTCTTTTTGAGGAAAAAGGTTTCGATTAGTTATTATGTTATCTTTTAACATCATATTCTAATGCAAATGTTAACTATAAATAAAGGAATTTTTGTTAATCACATATTCATATAACTAAATCATAAATTTCATCATTATATTTTTTATTTTTCTTCCAAAAATTATGGCTACAAAATTTAATTGATGACATTAATCAATCAATAGTATATAAATAAAGTAATGTATTTTATGTCACGTTTTGACTTCACGTTTATTCTTAAAAAATTTATTAATCTTCTATTTTTACGTGAAAATTCAATTTTGCATAGATATTTCAACAAAAATTTTCTTTTCATCGAAAAGATTTTCTTCTTCATTCTATTTAGCATATATCTCTCTCAACAAACTATATACATTACATTGTCATTTTTCAATAAATATGTTACTTCAATATCTAATTAAATAATAATTTTTTCGTAAAATTATTAAAAGTTTAATTTAATTTTATGATAATTTATTTCAATAGTTTATTTTTTATTTATTTATTTTTTCATATTCAATAATTTTGTCGCTTTCACATTTGTTTTGAATATTTTTTTATTTTTGAATAATATTTATTTTAATTTGATATAAATATACCAATGTACATTTTAAAGTTTTTATAATATTATGTTTTTTATTTAAATTAATTTATTGTTTTTTGAATTTTCTATATATCCTTATTTATTAATTTTGTTAGGTCTGCAGCAACTTAACCTAATATTTTCCCTCCCATTTGCTTTATTAGGTTAGAAATAATTTAAAAAGTGCATCGCACTAATTTCATTCCTATCCTCTTGCATTTTTCTTTTTGACAATTATTTCTACACTTATCCTTAATTATTAATTTTGTCAGGTCTGCAACAACTTAACCTAATATTTTCCCTCCCATTTGCTGTATTAGGTTAGCAGTAATTTAACCTAACAAATTCCATCTAAAAAAATGCATCGCACCAATTTCATTCCTATCCTCTTGCCTTTTTTTTTTGACAATATTTTCTACACTTATCCTTATTTATTAATTTTGTTAGGTCTACATCAACTTAACCTAATATTTTTCCTCACATTTGCTATATTAGGTTAGTAGTAATTTAACCTAACAAATTCCATCTAAAAAAATGTATCGCACCAATTTCATTCCTATCCTCTTGCCTTTTTTTTTGACAATATTTTCTAACCTAATATTTTCCCTCCCATTTGCTTTATTAGGTTAGCAGTAATTTAACCTAACGAAGACAATTTCCTTTGATTGTATCATTTGCAATGACAATTAACAAAAGTCAAGGGCAGTCGCTTAAACATGTTGGTGTATATCTACTAACACTTGTATTTTCTCACGGACAGTTGTATGTTGTTGTTTCAAGAGTTACATCCAAAGAAGGACTAAAGATATTGATCACTGATGAAGATGGTGAAGATACCAATGTAACGTCTAACGTCGTATATGAGGAAGTATTTCGTAATGTGTGATGAAACTACATGCCAATGTACTAAAAATTTCATATTTCTTTTACCGAATTATTGATAGGATTACCAGATTTTCTTTTATAATATTTTCAGATTTCATATATTTTATGAAGTGTTTTATTTTGTCTACTATGGATTATCACGTGTTATTTTTTCACCGTTACCAATTATATATTGCATTTTATGATTCGTATGTCAATCCCTTTACAATAAACCCGTGCGGAGCACAAGTCAAAAATCTAATTTTATTCATTATTTTTTATGTAGCATAAATATCTCAACAAACTAAATGTATTATATATTTTTGTTTTGCTTTTGTTATATCTTATCTTTTAAAACCTAATTTTTATAATTGCTTAAATTATATGTTACTTCTTTTTTATTTATCTTTAAGCATCATATTCCAATTCAAACTTTAACTATAAATCTAGATTCCTTTTGTTTTATTTGCATTTTTTTAATGTTGTTTTATTTTACTTTAATATAGTTTTTTCAATAAATTTATTATCTTTTATTATTTTTCAAATTTTTAGTATATTTTATTTATTATTTTTTATGTAACATAATTGTTTCAACAAACTACATATATTATATCTTTTTCTTTCTTTTAATGGTTTTTATAATATTTTATCTTTAAAACTAAATTTTTTAAATGGTTTAAATTATTTTTTATTTCTTTATCTTTTAGCATCATATGCCAATTCAAATTTTAACTACTCGCATATTTTTAGGACTATAAAATTAAGCGATTTTTGCTAAACAACTACTCGCATAATTTTAGCACAAGTAGAATTACACCTTTGAAATCAACTTTTTTCATTCTTTAGGTTTGACAAATATCACTTCTATAATTTTTTTCATACATTTTTTTATATACTATTGACTTTTTTTTGCAGAATCTTTATTAACATTATTCACACTCTAAATATAAAATATGGAGACTCAAGATTGGGATCATTAGAATGTGAAGAATGCCGAATTTTAAAGAGATCATGTATATTTAATCAATGTGATTTTTATGGATGATAGAGCATGCATCAAATTTTTTTCTTTGTGAACTTTTACTAACATGATTTCACATTAACTTAATTATTTTTCTATGCTAATGTTTATTTAATTTTGTTGTTGGTGATATTCTAAGGGATCAAAATTCAATGTACTGTGTGAAGCAACAATGTTACAAAATATGAATCTATGTTATTATAAAAAAAAAATATCAATCTATGTCGATTGATGTAATATGTTATGAGATAAAAAGTATCTTAATTTCTAATAACAACCATAAATTTAAACCAACTTCATATGAATAAAGAATATTTTATAAAACTATAACCTTTGTGAAGCCTTATATATTTTTCTTAAGGAGTTAATTTATGTCTTTTTGTCTATTTATTCATTATACTTTTTTCTTCTTCTGGGTAACCAATGATATAGATTCACAAATTCCACCATCGTTAGAGATGTCTAATCTTCGTCAGGAATTGGTGGGGCACAAAAGGTGGGTTCTTCCCTTTCAATCGATTTTTTCCTTAGACGCATGAGCCACGAAACAAACTCATGACCACACTTATAAAGGGACCAAAACTCTTACCATTGGACTAATTCATTATTTGTTTTGTTATACTTTTTATTCTTGCATTGAACATTCATCTCACCATTTATATTTATTTTTAAGATATTATTATAATTGTAAATTTAAATAAATTCAATTTAATATACTTACACGTGTATTCATGCACACAAACTTATTTAATATCTAACTCGGGCAACGTCGGGCTCTAAACTAGTATGAAACAAATTAGTATCTATTTAACTTAAAATTCCTTCCCAAAAAATTAGGTTAAATCAGGCGACAGAATTAGGTTAAATCTAAGATTAATATTGCGTTACAGGTTAACATTTATAAATATAAGAGATAAGAGATTAATCTGAAACGCAACTCAAATCACTGAGAGTGAGATGCATGTCGGAAGTCACTTGCTTGTTTGCTTCTGGTGAATGTTGAGAAATATATGTTTGGTTGCTTGCTATTAGTCCCACATCGTCTACATGTTTTGCGTTTTTTATGTTAACGTAGAACAGGCGATCCAAAGGAGTGCCCCTTTGGGGACATTCGATAAGATTGTAAAATCATACCAAAAGATTAGCATGTCCCATATGCAAGGATCTCATCAAAGTAAATAAATATTATGTGAGTTAAGATCCTCTCCATTGATTATTCTCTTAATTCTAGTTCTATTTCAGTCAGTAGTTAAATGCTTGTTAGAGGAGCCGGATCCCATATCAGTATTTCTCTATTCTGTTATGCGATTTTTTGACACTAAATCAGTAACTCAATTAGCGATAAAAACGTGTTGATATAGATTGACATTTCATCAATAATCATGTGCAATCTACCTTCCTCAAGCTCATTCATGCCATTTCTAACCAAAGGCTTCCATTCCAGATTCCATTACCAAAGACCTTCTCTAGCCTCTGTTTCAAACTATGATTTTCCTCCAATTTGGATTCTTTAACATCTATCTCCAGTTTGTTATTCAATAAGTATATGTTCCAATTTAAGCATTTTGTAAATAGATTCTTTTTATTCATTCATCATTGCTTCTTAGTTTCTTTTTTCCAAGGAATCACCCGTTTAGTAATTCAAGAATATATGAAGAAACAGCCATTCAAATTGTTGAAACATAGTGTCGTCATTCATGATTAGACAAATATGAAGAAAAAAAATAGCAAAATAATGTCATTCGTATACAAATTTTCACCCATTTTCCCAATAAAGGGAAGGGCAAAATATTTACAAGTGTGAAAAATGCCTATTGTTCAAAATGTCACTACTAATCTATGTCAGTCTCTTGCAGCTGCAGATTTATAGCCTATTGAAGCTAGAAGTAACATGCAAAAAAACATCTTCTGTGCAAGGAATTGTGATGCCGCCCATTGGATGATCATATCCGAAATCTTCCTCTACTTGACTCAACAAGTCTTGAAATGAAGTTTGGTTCAAGTATGACATGGGGATCACAACCCGCTTCATTTCCTCTCCAACGTACACTGCAAGATAGCCCTTTGGCACATTTGTAACTTTCGATGATGTTAGGCTGCTTCTAAATGAAGCCTTTCGTATAGCTGCAGGCAAACGGAAGCCCATTTTAAATGTTTCAAACAACAGGCTAAAGCTTTCAAATTTAAGAAAAAAGTATTTATATTTTGATCCTTGAGTATGTGGAATGACTTGTGATTTCTGTGAGGGAAAGTAGTGTATTTATAATCTTCATGAGCTTCTTCATATCAATTTCTTTAAGAAATTATTGTTAAATGATGGGCTCCATGAGAAGAGGGATCCCATGGTATTGTCTTTTAATGTCTCTCTACCAAGGATCAGCAAGTTCAATAATAGTGCATATATACCCCACCTTGTGAATGAAAGGCCAGAATACACAGTTGGAAGTTGAGTGAGATGGCCAACTTAACTTAATGCATGATTTATGGATACTCATATTTTTGTAGACATGCACTAACATGTCACATGTTCTCTTGATATTGATAACACAGTTCAATGCCGATGCATAGCTAGTTACCAAAAATTCTCGTTAGTGTGGATTCTAAGGCAGATAGTGGTTAGTTGGCTACAGATCATAAATGTTAGGAGGCAACAGGAAACCTATAACAAGGGATTGGTCAATAATGTGGTGACTAAGAAGATAGCAAATGGACAACAATCCAAAAGAGAGTGGTTTATGTTTGGACTCACAACTACAGATAGCAAAAATATGCTATTCTGAATATTTGAATTTCAACAGTCCTATATATATTTTGTTTTAAATAATTGCAGTCTTTTGAAGAAATGTCATTCAAGATTGACATCTGCTGTTTCTTGATAAGAAGATATAAATTAATTAGAGGTAACGTGTCAACCACTCATCTTTGTGATGGAAACCTAATTGATTAGATCCAAATTTCCTACCAGATATTCCTTGCAAAACATATAAACAATTGTACTAAGTTAATGATCAGGATACAAGTCCACCTATCGAAAGTTAGGATCCTCGCTATTTAATGGACACTTCCATTTTGAGAGCAATGGACTCATTAAATATAATAATAATATTTTTAGAATTATATCATATTCATTTCGTCTATCTCTTTTCAATTGGAAGTGTCCATTAAATGGAGAGGGTCTCAACCCCTATCCCGATACAAAGAAGTACTAATGAAGCTCTCATATAACTCATGCAACAAGCTCAAGCTTTAAGGCAACGAGGAATCTTTTGAATACATAAGGTCAACTACCGTATTCATGATCTTCTATTATCAGAAAGTTAATCTCAAAACTGAAACAAAACAAGAATGGCGCTTACCTGGTTTTAGACGATTATCATTTAGTGCAAGTCAATCATCTAGCAAACAAGTGGAAGTACCAAATGCTATTTTGTGTTGTATGTTGGAGAGGAAATGAAGAGGTTCTTGATTCCAGTATCATTCTTGAATGAGCCTTTATTTCAAGAATTGTTGAGTCAAGCTAAAAAGAAATTCAGTTACTGTCATCCAATGGGTGGTCTTACAATTTGCTGCAAAAAAGATGTGTTTTTAAACACAACTTCCTGCTTGAACGGCCTATGATTAAATTCATATTGCAAAAAAGTCATATCAACAATAGCATTAGACAGTAGGATTGACTAGTTGAGACGACTTTGGTGCATAAAAGAGCATGTTAGCTTAAAGTCGAACATAAACATACAAAAACATAACAGAAGTCAAATAATCATCTCAATTCCTTAATACAAGAAATTCATCCAAACTAGACCATGATGATCTCTTGCAAACTTATGTCTGTTAATCAATTTTAAATGGAGAATTTTGAACAGTCTTACACTTAAAAGCAGTAACTCATTTTTTTTGGAGCAAAAAAGCAGTAACTGATCAACTATATGGTAGCTTGGTTTTGATACTTGAGTTAGAAAAAACATGGGGTTTTGAAAATTTAAAAAAAAATAAATAAATCAATTTTATGAGCAAAACATTTCTGCTACCTGTGGGTTCAAACATGTACGACTATCGTTTGACTGCTGACCAAGCCTTTGATAAAGGTTCCACGTTGCCTCCTAACATTTACGAGCCAACTAGCCATTATCTACCTTAGAATTCACACTACAAGAGATTAATTGGTAGCTAGCTACGTGTCGGCATTGAGCCGTGTTATCAATATGAAGAGAAGATGTGACATGTCTAATGTATGTATATAATTATGAGTATTCATAGATCAAGCATTAAGTTGAACCTAGCCATCTAATTTGACTTCCAACTGGGTGCGTAATCTGCTGGCTGGCCTTTCATCCACAAGGTGGGGTATGTATGCACTCTATTTGAACTTGATGATCCTTGGTTTATAGAGAGACATCAAAAGACAAGACCATGTGATCCCTCATCTCACGGAGCCCATCCTTCAACAATTTCTCAAAGAAATGGATTTGAAGACTATAAATCCACCACTTTCCCTGAAAGAAACCACAAGTCATACTCGAGCATCAAAAGATAAATACTTTTTTCTTAAGTTTGTTCTTTGAAACATTTAAAATGGGATTCCATGTACCCGCAGCTATAAGAAGGGCGTCATTTAGCAGCAGCCAATCGTCATTGAAAGTAGCAAATGTGCCAAAGGGCTATCTTGCGGTATACGTCGGAGAGGAAATGAAGCGGTTTGTGATCCCCACGTCGTACTTGAACCAAACTTCATTTCAAGACTTGCTGAGTCGAGCAGAGGAAGAATTCGGATACGATCATGCAATGGGTGGCCTCACAATTCCTTGCACAGAAGATGTTTTCTTTCATATTACTTCTTGCTTCAATGAACTATAAATCTTACACTGAAAGAGATTGACATAGATTAGCTAGGACATTTTGTACAATAGTCGTCATAGAATTGTAACTTTTTTTCCAATCCCTACCTTTGGGATGAGTTAGAATTGTCCATCTGAATGACAAATTCAGGAACAAACTATTTGTTATTATCTTTTCTAATCAAAATGAAAATATATTCAACAACTCAATGGGCATCTATATGCTTCTGTTTATGAATAACAAAACTAGTGATTCTTTGGAAAGAAAAAGAAATTATAAAGCAGTATGTATATATATATATATATATATATATATTGTTTCCCTTGGTTTATTATTATGACAGAAGGGTACGTGGTGTAAGCAAAATCTAGCTAAAATACTCTCACAAATTTCTTGCATACTTTTATCACAAACTATTTTTCTAGCAGCTTTGACTTATGATTTATAGCAATAGCTTGGCCACACAACTTTTCCAAGTTTGATTAGAAGGGTTTTGTTACGTTTATCAATTTTCAGTGATTGTTTACTTGTGTTGAAGTCGAAGGCGAAAATTTGAAACATATTGGTGAATAGTTATTATTATCAAACAAATTATTATTCCATAAACTACTTCATCTAGCAGAGCAATTAAGCTGATAAATAATAAAAAAAAGGTCTTCCAACTATTCTAACCCGCGTGAGATGCAATCGTTAAGAAATTTGGTGGAGTTAACATAATTGTGGAACCAAATTTCAAAGTCTGTTCCTTGTCGTTTCTCCTTTTTATTTTATTTTTTTTATAAAAAAAAAAGCATAATATATCTCCAATTCTTGTACAGTTAGATCAACAATGCGGAAGTAGTCTATCCTTACAAAACTGAAATTTAATCTCCAATTGATACATCAACTACCTTATTCAAGATCTTCTATTATCAGAAATTTAATCTCAAAGCTGAAACAAAACAAGAATGGGTTTTCGCTTACCTGGTATTAGACGATTATCATTAGTACAAGTCAATCATCTAGCAAACAAGTGGATCCCAAATGCTATTTTGTGGTGTATGTTGGAGAGGAAATGAAGAGGTTCTATATTCCAGTATCATTCTTGAACGAGCCTTTATTTCAAAAATTGTTGAGTCAAGCTAAAAAGAAATTCAGTTCCTGTCATCCAATGGGTGGTCTTACAATTTGCTGCAAAAAAAGATGTGTTTTTACACACAACTTCCTGCTTGAATAGTCTATGATTAAATTCATATTGCAAAAAAGTCATATCAACAATAGCATTAGACAGTCGGATTGACTAGTTGGGACAACTTTGGTGCATAAAAGTGCATGTTAGCTAAGAGTCGAACCTAAACATACAAAAACATAACAAAAGTCAAATAACCATCTCAATTCCTTAATGCTAGAAACTCGTCCAAACTAGACCATGATCTTTTGCCAACTTATGTCTGTTAATCAATTTTAAATGGAGAACTTTGAACAGTCTTACACTTAGAAGCAGTAACTCATTAACTATATGGTAGCTTGGTTTTGACTTGAGTTAGAAAAAACATTGGGTCTTCCTTTGGTGGAAAGCAAGAAATAAAATATTATTATTAAAAATTAAATACAGATCCACAAGTTCCCCTCAAATTCATTAAACTAAATAGTAGTACAGAAGAAGACATTTCAGGCTAGTTTAACACAATTTCATGAATCAAAGTTCTAATAGCTAATTATTATATGCTGAAAAAATAATTTTGAGATATAGTCGTCCTATAATCATGTCAAAGCAGTTGTTGCTAGACATTCTTCAAAAGACTGCACTTATTTAAAACAAATAAGTGTGGGTCGAAACATGTTGAAATTAAAGAAAAAAATATCAATTTTCAAAGCAAAACATTTCTGCTACCTGTGGGTTCAAACATGTACTACTATCTTTTGACTGCTGACCAAGCCTTTGATAAAGGTTCAACGTTGCCTCCTAACATTTATGAGGCAACTAGCCATTGTCTACCTTAGAATTCACACTACAAGAGAAAAATTGGTAGCTAGCTACGTGTCGGCATTGACCTGTGTTATCAATATGAAGAGAAGATGTGACATGTCTAATGCATGTATATAATTATATGAGTATCCAAAGATCAAGCATTAAGTTGAACCTAGCCATCTAATTTGACTTCCAACTGGGTGGGTAATCTGCTGGCTGGCCTTTCATCCACAAAGTGGGGTATGTATGCACTCTATTTGAACTTGATGATCCTTGGTTTATAGAGAGACATCAAAAGACAAGACCATGTGATCCCTCATCTCATGGAGCCCATTCTTCGACAATAATTTCTCAAAGAAATGGATTTGAAGAAAATCATGAAGACTATAAATCCACTACTTTCCCTGAAAGAAACAACAAGTCATTCACATACTCAAGCATCAAAAGATAAATACTTGTTTCTTAAGTTTGTTCTTTGAAACATTTAAAATGGGATTCCGTCTACCTGCAGCTATAAGAAGGGCGTCATTTAGCAGCAACCAAACGTCATTGAAAGTAAAAAATGTGCCAAAGGGCTATCTTGCGGTGTACGTCGGAGAGGAAATGAAGCGGTTTGTGATCCCCACGTCATACTTGAACCAAACTTCATTTCAAGACTTGCTGAGTCGAGCAGAGGAAGAATTCGGATACGATCATCCAATGGGTGGCCTGACAATTCCTTGCACGGAAGATGTTTTTTTGCATGTTACTTCTAGCTTCAATGGGCTGTAAATTCGCAGCTGCAAGAGAGTGACATAGATTAGTAGGACAGTAGGCATATTTTTTTGACACTTGAAAATATTTGTCCTTTTCCCTTCCTTGATTGGGAAAATGGGTGAAAATCTGTGGTATATGAATGACATACGTACTCAATAACATTATTTAAGTCTATTTTAAAATTTGACTGGTGATTCCTTGGAAAAAAGAAAGCAATTAAGAATGAATGAACACAATACTCATATTGAATAACAAAATTGTATGTAAAATTGTAATCAACTTAACGAAACGACGATCTCAACTACTTAACTAATTCAACCCCTAACAAGGGGATCTGGTGAGAAGTCATTTAGACATAGTTTTGGAGGCTGAAACCAAGTAGCAGGAATCAGAGTTGTATGTTGTGTTCACTGATTTAACAAGCATCTATCTAACACTAGAAAGAAACACATAATGAAATTCAATCCCAAATCATCAAAACATGAATTGCATCTAATGCTTTGATTTGATGGGATTACAGTGATGAGTATACATACATACATACCCAGCCACTCCCAATTTCAAAATTCGAAAAACAAAACCCTAAACACGAAATTAAAGAGTGAGAAAATGAACAATCAAATGAAGAAGAACAAGAACGAACATACCTGAACTGAACACGAGAGATAGAATAATGAAGGGAAAAAAAAATGGCAAAATTTTTTTTGGACCATTTCTAGATTTGTGCGTGTCATCCTTGCGCAGGGGGCATATTCGATCAACCGAGTGATTTTCTCACCCACTACGGATCCCATACTACCCCCCATAAACTCAAAATCCATAATACCAATTGCTATGCTAATCTTCTCTGAAATTTGCTTTATGAAACCCTAACATCCGTAAACATCAGTACATCCCTTATCCCCCTTCTCCTCAACGTTCTATAGGCTGTCGTTCACGGTTTTGCTTACGATCCATTCTCCGACGATTACAAACTCATCAGAATCTCTTCTTCCATCGATATAATATGGCGCACGCTATCGCCTCACCTCAAGACATGGCGGTTTTAGAGATAGTTGGTCTAAATTGTTTACTTTGGTGGAGTTGTGTTTCAATATACCTTTGACACCTTTAGGTTATTCTAGTGATAGAATGTAAGGAGCCTTGGGGAGATTGATTGTAAGAAGTTGTTTTGGTATATCTCAAATGAAGTTATGATTTATGGTTGAAAGTCAAAGTATAATTACAAGAAGGAGAACCAGCCCCGATTGAAATGTCAAGTTATATCACATGGTGTAAGTATTTTGATGTTGAAATTGACATTGAGAAAAAGCTAAGGAAGAACAAAAACGGATGCTCAAGTTAGTAGAAATGCTAAAAACTATTTTGGCTACAAAGATTTTGGCATAGGCATGTTCATGAGCATCATATCACCATCAATTTAGATGTCAATAATGAAACTGGTCGATTTCTTGAAATCCCTTTGCTAGAGAAATAATTGTTAAAATGATGGGAGCCATGAGAGGAGAGACCACATGGTGTTGTCTAAAATGTCTCTATAAGTTCAATAAGAGTGCAAACCGTAGCTACTCGAAATCAAATGACATATGTTCATGTTAATTCCAAGCAACCATGCCTACTTGTTATTTTTCAGACAGACATCAAACATAGCACATGTTCTTTTCATATCGATAGCACAACTAAATGTTGATGAATAACATGAAGAATTATGAGAAAAATATCAGTCATAGACACTATTTAAGAATTGTGCATATATTTACTGTCCTTGAAGGAAAGTGTTGGAAATTCCGCCTTAATTGCGGTCCGCCCCTAGTCGCCTAAATTGCAATCTTTGGTTAGCCTTAATTGCAGCCTCCAACACCTTCATTGTGTTGGCTTTGAGGGGATGGATTTAGTCCCACA
>Ga0315914_1008402_pt1 | contig 13806 bp, 11 predicted proteins | sample MpolenodulesMG_FD_203920 | JGI IMG/M metagenome (GOLD analysis project Ga0315914, IMG submission 203920) | Medicago polymorpha root nodule microbial communities from Los Angeles, California, United States - elongated nodules | ecosystem: Host-associated > Plants > Roots > Nodule | place: USA...
AAGTTGAGCTGAGTTTCCTTTCTAATCAATTTCATTTCTTTGTCTATTGCTAATCCTCAGTACTATCTAATAAAATTTTATTTCTTTGCACTGCATTTATAATCTTTCCATTTATGCTTAATCTTGTTTTAGTCTTAGAGAATTATTTCAGAACACTAACAACGGAGGCTAGGTTACCCTTACATTCATGAGCACGATAACTTTTGGGCCTTACTACTGAAGGTGCTCATATTAGTCACCATCTCTTTTCTGAATAACGTAACCGGTGAGATTTTGAGCCAAATATGTTGTGTACTTGTATTGGCTGCATTATTGCTAAAACAAATATCCATTAATCGTGTAGTTGGATACTATGTTCCAACATGGTTTAGGCATCTATATGTGATGTTGAACAGAATGTTCCAACATCCTGGCACGGTTCAGTGTGCCTAAGTATATGCCTATTTTTACGCGTGCCTTATTTTTAAAAGGAAACAACTTTTCCTTAACTTGATGTCCAAGCAACGTACATATCTGTACAGAATCAGTTTGGTTGTATTCCCAAAAGAGCAAGAATATTTAAGGGAATATTTGAAGGCAGTTTGGACGTTCCTAAAGATGTTCCTACATATTAGGACTTTCCTTTATTTGTCTCTGCTTCTGTTTTGTACATCAAATCGATCTGCAATTTGTTACCGAGGCCCAACAAGGTTTGTTAACCCATATTGATTCGGTATAAAAGGAAGACTCCAAGACCTAATTAGGTATTCAAGCTGTCATACTAAAAAGTTTAGCTTTTAGGGTTTTGAGTCTGTGTGTTCTACTCTTGCATCGTTTGATGCAAGTTTAGTTCTGTTTATTTGTGAGTCTTTCCTGTATCATCTTGATACTTTCTAAGGACTGTGTGTTTGAGTTGTAAACTCGTTGTGCTACAAAAAAGCTTGTAAGCAAGGTCGTAGTTTGTGTTTGAAGGTAACTTCACCAACTGTTTCGTTTGAGGTCTGATAGGTCACAGGGGCTGTGACTGACCATAGGATAGTGAGATGGGATCTCAGATCTAGGAGTTCCTAGGTTGAAGTCTAGATGAGTAGGTCCTAGGTCATAAAGTGTAAACGAGGAGTTTGCTGAGAGCTTTTGAATAAGGACTACAGTAGTGGATTTCCTTCCTGACTTTGTAGCCCCCAGAGTAGGTGTGTTTGTCACCGAACTGGGTCAACAAACTTATTGTGTCTTTTAATTTCTTGCCATTTATTTTCTTGTTTTTATTTCTGTTTACGCTATGATTTTGGAACATTAATCGGAACATCGCAAACGTTGAAACATCTTACAGAACATATTAAAACAAGTACGCTAGAATTACAATTGGCATCAGAGCAGGCACCCTGCCTGTTTTAAGGTGAGCTTCAGGGAAGTTTATTTCTAGCCTGACGGATAAGGAAAGAGGATTTGTGAACATACCACCTCTGTTCAATGGGTCAAACTATGACTATTGGAAATCACGTATGAGTGTTTTTCTCAAGTCAATAGACAGCAGAACTTGGAAAGTAGTTATGAAAGGTTGGGAACATCCTGTGACACTTAATGCAGATGGTAACAGGACAGAAGTGTTAAAACCAGAAGAAGAACGGACTACTGCTGAAGACGAACTGGCCCTTGGAAATTCCAAAGCACTGAATGCTTTATTTAATGGAGTAGACAAAAATATGTTCAGACCGATCAAGCAATGTACTGTGGCTAAGGATGCTTGAGAGATTCTCAAAACAGCACATGAAGGTACAACTAAGGTAAAAAGTGCAAGACTTCAACTTCTTACTACTAAATTTGAGAATCTGAGAAAGATGGAGGATGAAAGCATACATGATTATCACCTGAATATCCTGGATATTGCTAATGCTTTTGACTCACTTGGAGAGAAAATCCCTGATGAAAAGCTTGTGAGAAAAATCCTCAGATCTCTACCTAAGAGATTTGACATGAAAGTAAATGCCATTGAGGAAGCTCAAGATATTTCTAGTGTGAAGGTTGATGAACTGATTGGGTCTTTGCAAAACTTTGAAATAACCATCAACAACAAGACTAATAAGAAAGGAAAGGGCATTGCTTTTGTGTCTAATGTTGAAACTGATGGAGCAAAAGAGGGTTATGAGGATGATGAAAATCTGTCAAAGTCTCTAGTATTGTTGTGAAGACAGTTTAAAAGGATCTTCAAACAAGTTGACAGAAGATCCAGATTCAATGGTCAGAACATTGGTCAAAACTCAAAACATCACCTCCAATATAGACAATCAACAAAATAAGGAGAATATGGTGAAGACTGATGAAAAGAATAGTCAATACAAAGGTGTTCAATGCCATGAGTGTGGAGGTTATGGTCATATCAGAACAGAGTGTGCCACTTTTCTCAAAAGACAAGAAAAGTTTGACTGTTTCATGGTCAGATGAGGATGACTCTAATGATGAAGTTGAGAATGAATCTGGGAAACATGCCTCTGCCTTTGCTGGAAGGGTTATGTCAGATACAAAGTCATATGAAGAAGAGCTCAGTTACGATGAGTTAGCTATCTCTTATCATGAGTTGATTGCTAAGAATGCTGATATGAACCAGATGCTTGAGAAACAAGGAGAAATCATCAGTCAATTGCAGTCTGAAAGGAGTAAGAATTTTATCAAAATCTCAGAACTCAATGATGAGGTAATTCAACTGAACTCTCAACTGGAACAGGTGAAATTGCAGGTTAGAGTAATGACTACTGGTACCAATGTGTTGGATGATTGTCTTGAGGTTGAAAACATCATGAAGCCTAAAGGTACATGCTTTGACTATAGAGCTCTAAACAGGAAACAATGTAGTAGAAACTCTGCCTACACCCCAGAGGATTGTGGACTGGTGAGACAACCTCAGCCTAATCATAAATCAGCAGCTGATGCAGGATCTGATGATTTAGTTAAACTTAAGCCGATGTTGAAACATTCCAACGAACATCGGAAATCTAATACAAAGAAAAAAATAAATTCTTGGATCTGTGATCACTGTAAGGGCATAAGTCACATTAGACCATACTGTTTTAAGCTGCATGGGAGATCTGAACAATATCAACTGAAACCAACCAAGATGAAGTGGATTCCCAGAAGTGCTAATGTTGGGTTGATTGTTCAGACCTCTCTAAAAGCATCATCCAATGAAGACTGGTACTTTGACAGTGGTTGTTCCAGACACATGACTGGTGAGGATAAATATCTTGAGGATGTTAGACTATATGCTGGCTGCTATGTTACTTTTGGTGATGGAGCTAAAGGAAGAATTCTGGGAATTGGTAACTTGATCAAACATGGTATGCCAAGACTGGACAATGTGCTCTTAGTGAAAAGACTAACTGCCAACTTATTCAGCATAACTCAATTGTGTGATCAAGGTTTTGTAGTGAACTTCAGCAGACCGGAGTGTCAGATTATTGATAAGGAAGGAGAAGTTATTATGAAAGGAACCAGGTCTAAAGATAATTGCTATTTGTGGGTATCTCAAGAAGAAGCACACCTCTCCACCTGTCTTATAAGTAAAGAAGAAGAGGTCAAGCTTTGGGACCAGAAACTAGGGCACCTACACCTTAAAGGGATGAAGAAAGCTTTATCTTTAGATGCTATCAGAGGTTTACCTGATCTCAAAATTATTAAAGACAACATATGTGGTGAATTTCAGATTGGCAAACAAACAAGGATGTCCCATCCGAGGTTGGAACATCATGTAACCTCTAAAGTTCTTAAACTTCTGCACATGGATCTAATGGAACACATGCAACTTTAGAGCATTGGTGGTAAAAGGTATGTTTTTGTTGTTGTTGATGACTTCTCAAAATTCACCTGGTGAACTTTATTAGAAAAAAATTAGACACTTTTGATGTGCTTAATGATTTGTGCACTCAACCTCAAAGAGAGAAGGATTGGGGCATTGTGAGAATTAGAAGTGATCATAGAACTGGGTTTGAAAATACTAAATTTAATGAATACTGCTCTAGTGAGGCAATTAAACATGAATTCTCATCTCATATAACACCTCAGCAAAATGGGGTTGTTGAAAGAAAAAACAGAACCTTACAAGAATCAGCAAGGGTCATGCTTCATGCTAAACATCTACCTTATCACTTCTAGGCTGAGGCCATGAACACAACTTCTCACATACACAACAGGGTTACTTTGAGAACTGGAACTACTGCAACCTTGTGTGAGATATGGAAAGGAATAAAACCCACTGTGAAATATTTCCATGTCTTTGGAAGCAAGTGCTACATATTGGCAGATAGAGATCGCAGAAGGAAAATGGACCCCAAGAGTGATGCATGGATTTTTCTTGGTTACTCTACTAACAACAGAGCATACAGGGTATTTAATTCCAAAACCAGAGTGGTGATGGAATCTAGTAATGTGGTGATTGATGATGTTTTTGAAGACAGAACGCTTGATGTTGATCCAGATGTTGAAACATCTGTTCAAGAAACTAATGTGGCTGTTCACGTGAATGAATCTGAACCTGAGAAAAAAGAAGTTGAGGAAGCTGAGCAAGATTAATTGTCCACTAATAAAGGCTCCTCTATAAGAGTTCAGAAGAATCATCCTCAAGATCTTATTATTGGAAACCCTGATAAGGGAATTACAACCAGAAGATCTGTTGGTGTCATTGCCAACTCCTGTTTTGTGTCAAAGGTTGAACCAAAGAATGTCAAAGAAGCCTTGACTGATGAATTCTGGATTGAAGGAATGCAAGAAGAACTGAACCAGTTCAAATGAAGTGAAGTTTGGAATCTTGTTCCAAGACCTGAAGGTGTAAATGAAATTGATACCAAATTGATCTATAAGAACAAATCTGATGAAAATGGGACTGTGACCAGAAACAAGGCAAAACTAGTAGCTCAATGCTACACTCAAGTGGAAGGTCTGGACTTTGATGAGACTTTTGCTCATGTTTCCAGGTTGGAACCTATAAGGCTACTATTGGGAGTATCTTGTATTCTCAAATTCAAGTTGTTCCAGATGGATGTAAAGAGTGCCTTTCTGAATGGATATCTGAATGAAGAAGTATATGTTGAACAACCCAAGGGATTCGTTGATCCTAGATTTCCCAATAATGTCTATATATTAAAGAAAGCTCTGTATGGTTTAAAGCAGACACCTAGGGCCTGGTATGAGAGACTCACGTAGTTTCTTGCCAATCAAGGATACAGGAAAGGAGGAACAAACAAAACCCTGTTTGTGAAAAAAGAGAATGAAAGACTAATGATTGCACAAATTTATGTTGATGACATTGTCTTTGGAGGGATGTCAAACAAGATGGTTCAACATTTCATTCATCAAATGCAGTTTGAGTTTGAAATGAGTCTAGTAGGAGAGCTGACCTATTTTCTTGGCCTACAGGTCAATTAAATGGAGGATACAATCTTCATCTCCCAGAGTAAATATGCCAAGAACATTGTGAAGAAATTTGGCTTGGATAATGGTGGTCACAAGAGAACTCCAGCTGCTACTCACTTGAAGCTGACAAAGGAAGAAAGTGGTATATTTGTTGATCAAAGCATGTACAGAATCATGATTGGGAGTTTATTATATCTTACTGCAAGCAGGCCAGATATCACTTTTGCTGTAGGTGTGTGTGCAAGGTATCAAGCTGAACCAAAGATGGGTCATCTTACTCAAGTGAAGAGGATACTGAAGTACATCAATAGCACAAGTGATTATGGGATCTTATACTCTTACAGTGAAAACTCTAAGCTGATGGGCTACTGTAATGCTGACAAGGCAGGAAGTGCTGATGACAGAAAAAGTACCTCTGGAGGATGTATCTTTCTTGGAAATAATCTAATTTCCTGGTTTAGTAAGAAACAGAATTGTGTGTCCTTATCTACTGTTGAAGCTGAATACATAGCAGCTGGAAGTAGTTGCTCTTAACTTGTTTGGATGAAGCAGATGCTGAAGGAGTATAATGTTGAACAAGATGTTCTAACCTTATACTATGACAACCTAAGTGTTATCAATATTTCAAAGAATCCTATTCAACATAGTAGAACAAAGCACATTGACATTCGACACCATTTTGTTAGAGATCTTGTTGAAGAAAAGGTTGTGACACTTGAGCATGTTGACACAAAGGAGCAACTGGCAGACATTTTCACCAAGGCCTTAGATGCTAAACAATTTGAAAAGCTAAGGGGCAAGTCTGGAATTTGCCTGCATGAGGAGGCTTAATCATCTGTCTTGTGAGGCGTGCTTAAATTCTTACATCCTTGCACGTCTTTGATCTGTGGGGTATACTCTGTCATGGTATACTCTTGATATGAATTGTGTGCTGTTTGACATATTTTGTGGCTAAAAAGGGGGAGAAATTGATAATGTTTTTAATAGGTTTAAATGTACTCCATATGGCCTGATGTGTATGTGTGTATAATGCATTATTCTGCCATACTGTTATGTTGTTGCATTTATCTTCTGCAACTATTTTTTTGGTACTAATTGTATGTTGTTACTAATGTTGCAACATCTATATTGTTTCGGGAGTTTTTTCAAAATCTCAGTATTATATTGTACATGTTTGCTGCTAATGTCCTATAAGATGTTGGAACATGTTTGTGTGACCTTTTGGTCTGCTAGCATAGGTCTTCTAGCTGAAGAATATTCCTTAATCAAATTAAATGGTCATTATCTGAAGAAATATCTGACCAGGCCCTGAAAGTTATCTATCTATGTGTTAGGAATTCTTGTGTTTCTCAAAACTTCCATATGCATGTATTCAGGGGGAGTAGTGGAATATTTCTAGTAGTCACTCATAAGGTGTTATTTTGAGGGGGAGTGCTATTGTATTGAGTTCTTGAAAGTAGTCAAGCTGTCTGACAAATGTTGAGTAGTATGTGTTAAACATCTAACTATCAGTTGTCAACTTTGTGCAGTTATGGGAAATTTATTTTTTCCTTACTGTTATATGACAGGTATTCCTGTCTGATGTGATATAGGATGTTGGAACATCCTTGGGAATTTATTTTTCCCTAAACTGTAGCATAGGAATTTATTTTTCCTCTGCTCTACTTAGACTATGCTACTTTCTTATCCGCTATTGCATGTCTCTGACATCTGTAATACCTTCTAATCTCTTAAACTTTATTGATTAAGAATGTTGCTTTCTTTCTTCTTATCTGGTTTGATTCAAGCTATGACTAAAGACTGTGTAAGGTATTCATTTATCTTGTGCACTTCTGTATTTCTATAGTGATATTGCATGGCTGTTTCTTCTTCTTGAATATGTGTTCGTGATGACTTGAGGAAGTACACCTAAGGTATCTCTTAGAATTTTGTGTGCTAGCTGTTTCTTCATAGGTGTGTTGCCATGTTAATTGAGGAAATAGATGTTTTTGTATCGCTCTGTTAAATAGGAATTGGCCTTAATTTGTTTTAGCCTAAAATTTACCAAAGGGGGAGATTGTTGGGTATTTGTATTGGCTGCATTATTGCTAAAACAAATATCCATTAATTGTGTAGTTGGATACTATGTTCCAACATGGTTTAGGCATCCATATGTGATGTTGAACAGAATGGTCCAACATCCTGGCACGGTTCAGTGTGCCTAAGTATATGCCTATTTTTACGCGCGCCTTATCTTTATAGGAAACAACTTTTCATTAACTTGATGTTCAAGCAACGTACATATCTGTACAGAATCAGTTTGGTTTTATTCCCAAAAGAGCAAGAATATTTAAGGGAATATTTGAAGGCAGTTTGGACATTCCTAAAGATGTTCCTACATATTATGACTTTCCTTATTTGTCTCTGATTCTGTTTGGTAGATCAGATCGATCTGCAATTTGTTACTGAGGCCCAACAAGGTTTGTTAACCCATATTTCATCAGTATAAAAGGAAGACTCCAAGACCTAATTAGGTATTCAAGCCATCATACTAAAAAGTTTTGCTTTTAGGGTTTTGAGTCTGTGTGTTCTACTCTTGCATCGTTTGATGCAAGTTTAGTTCTGTTTATTTGTGAGCCTTTCCTGTATCAACTTGATACTTGCTAAGGACTGTGTGTTTGAGTTGTAAACTCGTTGCGCTACACCAAAGCTTGTAAGCAAGGTCGTTGTTTGTGTTTGAAGGTAACTTTACCAACTGTTTTGTTTAAGGTTTGATAGGTCACAGGGGTTGTGACTGACCATAGGATAGTGAGATGGGATCTCAGGTCTAGGAGTTCCTAGGTTGAAGTCTAGACGAGTAGGTCCTAGGTCATAAAGTGTAAACGAGGAGTTTGCTGAGAGCTTTTGAATAAGGACTACACTAGTGAATTTCCTTCCTGGCTTGGTAGCCTCTATAGTAGGTGTGTTTGTCACCGAACTGGGTCAACAAACTTATTGTGTCTTTTACTTTCTTGCCATTTATTTTCTTGTTTTTATTTCTGTTTACGCTATGATGTTGGAACATTAATCGGAAAATCGCAAACTTTGAAACATCTTACAGAACATATTAAAACAAGTACACTAGAATTACAAAATATTTCCAACTCATTCTACTCCTATAATTCTTTCTATCATGAGTGTTCCATATGAATGTTATTTTTGCTTGAATTATAGGTTGTTCTTTACAGACGATCGATCATTTTATATTACACAAAGAGCAATTTTTCTTTGGTACCTTGAGCCTTTGAAGCCACCTTTTATATTCATTATATCTTTTGTGAAACCACTTTGATCTTCCAGGTGGAAAATGCTTTTGTTTTTACTAAGTGACGAATCATGTCACAATCCTGAACTTTATATGCAATATGTTTGACTTCCCCTGCAGTTGGATAGGTTATTATTTTAACTTGGTATAGTTTGAAGATAAGTTTGGGGTTGCTCTTTGCAATTAGCAACATTATAAGTTTGGGGTGGGGTACAAGTAGAACTTATTTATCAAAAAGAAAAAAATGAAAAAAAAAGTATAGATTACCATGGGTCTACACACAAATAAATATAAAAAGGAAAAAAATCAAGAGCCAAAAACATCAAAAAATTTGGTCTTTAAAAAAAAAAGTTTGTTTATTTATGTTGAAAATGTTGGTCTATATGGCCAATAAGATTGTAAGCTAGAGGGGGGTGAATAGCTTTTTGAAAAAGTTTTACCGGAGTTTGATAAAAAGTAAATTTAATGAAATCAACTATTGGAATTGTGCGCGAACAATCACAACAATAAGCAAAAATATAAACCTATGTGTAATAAGATTCAATGTAGAATTGAGTGATTCACAATACACATCTTATTAACAATCAAACTTTAACGTGCCTTGAACAATTTACAAAACTTAAACTTTAGACAATTTCAATACAAACCTATATGAACAATAATACCAAACTATCAATTGAAAACACAATGCATATGATATTGAGGAATTGAATGGAACTTGCACTCAATTGATCTAAGATAAATTATTGAACCTAATTCAACGACTTAGACTAACTTTTGATGAAAAACAACTTAGATCAACACTAGCAATATTCCCTAACAATTTTTCAATTTAACATATGCAACAATGAAAACTAAAGAGGATAGGGAAGAGAGATAACACCAATATTTTTATAGAATTTCGCTCTTTCTCGTCCTTGCTAGAGCTACATCTACTCTTCTTGATGAAGTACACCTTCACCAAGATCATCCACTAAGTAACAATGTTGAATACAAATGTGTTTACAAGAGTTCCTTGAAATTAAACCTAATTCTTTAAACCTTATGCAAACAGTCCCCCAAACTTCAAATAACCTTTGAATTTGGTGCTCCTTGAATCTTCGAATCCTTGATTACCCGTGCACCCCTTCAAACTCTTCACTCAAGTCTTCGATGCTACGTCCGGTAAAAGAATCCCCTTTCGACTTCAAGAACGGTTAGAAAGACCCACAAGAACTGGAGGTGGAATGAGATTATTCACTTCACTTTTAAGCCTTGATTATGTCCAATCTATCTTCTTGAAAGAACCAACTTACAATCCCTACTAGCACCCTAGAAAATCAATGTGACTCAATGTACAAAGTGATTCTAAGAAAAAGTGTTTAATCTTGAATAATGTATGTGCAATGAGTGTTTGAGACCTAGAGAGAAGAACAATTGCAAATGATTCAATAATTTGAGAGTTATGAGGAGGAGACTATATATAGAGAGGAGTGTCAAAAGTAAATTTTCTCACAAAATCAACATGTTAAATCGATTCAATAAATGAGTGAATCGATTGAGACAGTAAAAGTACAAGCCAAGGACACATGAAGGATGAAACGATTCAGTGCGTATGTGAATCGATTCAAGTGAGCCCAGGATGAAGAATGATGTGATTCAACCTTCAGTTGAATCGATTCAGTGCAAGTTAGAGAGTTTTATGATACGATTCAAATTGTGATGAATCGATTCACATGTGATACGATTCAAAGAGTGGTGAATCGTTTCATCTGAAGTCAGAGACTTTGATAATACAATTCAATGTATGATTAATCGATTCAACAAGTGAAAAGATGAACAATGACACTTTTGCACAAGACACAAGTGAATCCTAGACCAAGACACATAGATGATGGGAGCTTTAACATGCTAAACACTAGGCAATCATCAAAATGCTAAACAAAGCTAAAGAACATCATTAAAAACATATAAAGTAAAATTGTGTAGGCTTCAATCTCCCTCTTTTTGATGATGTCAAATAGTTGATGATGGCTCCCCCTTGCATATAGCATAGGAAAAAAACAACAAAACAACAACAAGAAGGGTAAAAGTAACAAGGAACATCAACATATTTTCTCCCCCTGTTGCAACGTCATAAAGGATTAGTATTCCAACAAAAATTAGTGAGAAGAAATCAAGATATAACAACACAAGTGACAATCGCAGTTGAACACAAGTGAAACATGCAAATGAAGGCACAAAGAAGAAAATATACGCATGTGAAGGAAAAGTAACAAATATAATAAATTAAGAAGAAGCTCTTGCTTATTTAAGGCAAGAGGTATCCAAGATACCTAGTTCCCTACGGATCTTGAGAAAAGACTCGGATGGTAGAGGTTTTGTAAAAATGTCAGCAAGTTGATTTTTGATGTCAACATACTCAAAATGTTACATCCTTCTTTTCAACATGGTCCCTAAGAAAGTGATGCCGAATCTCAATATGTTTAGTCCTTGAATGTAAGACTGGGTTTTTGGTCAGATTAATAGCACTAGTGTTATCACATTGGATTGGAATGCAACTTAGTTTTAAATCATAGTCAAGGAGTTATTGTTTGATCTATAAAATTTGAGAGCAACAACTCCAGGCTGTCACATATTAAGCCTCAGCAGTATAAATAGCAACACTATGTTGCTTTTTGCTATGCCACGAGAATAAACAATTTCCAAACAAATGACATGTACCACTTGTGCTTTTCCGATCCGATTTGCAACCGGCAAAGTTAGATTCCGAAAACCCAACTAAACAACAAGAATTTCCCCTTGGATACCACAATCCAAAATTTGTGGTTCCATTTATATATCTAAAAATCCTTTTTACTATTTTTAAGTGTGATTCCTTAGGGTAGGCTTGATATCTAACACACATGCAAACTCTAAACATAATTTTGGGTCTACTTACGGATAAATAAAGCAAAGAACATATCATACCTCGGTATCTTTTACCATCTACCTCAATGTTGGATTCATCTTTTTCAATCGATAGTGTGGAGGCCATAGGAGTAGAGATTAACTTGCAATCTTGCATATCAAAAATTTTGAGTAATTCTAGTGCATACTTTGTTTGACTTAAGAAGATGCCGTCACGAGTTTGCTTTATTTGAAGACCAAGAAAGAAGGTGAGTTCTCCCATGAGAGACATATCAAAATCTCCCTACATCAACTTAGAGAATTCTTGACACATGATGTCATTAGTAGAACCAAAAAAAATATCATCAACATATACTTAGATAAGTAGAATATCTTTACCTTTACGTTTACTAAATAAGGTGTTGTCTATGTTTCCACGAGAGGGCCCCTTTTCTAACAAAACTTTCTCAAAGTTCATACCAAGATCTAGGAGCTTGTTTGAGTCCCTATAAAGCTCTTTTTAATTTGTAAACATGATCAGCATATTCAATATCCTCAAATCCGAGTGGTTGAAAAACGTATACCTCTTCATTTAGTAAATTATGTAAAAATGCAAACGCAAATGCTAAAAGTAGTTGTATAGCTTCGAGTCGGGCTACGGGAGCATAGGTTTCCTCATAGTCAATCCCTTCCTCTTGGTTATAGCCTTTAGCAACTATCCTTGCTTTATTTCTTGTGATAATCTCATTTTCGTCCAACTTGTTCCTAAAAACCTATTTGGTACCAATAAATGACTTTCCTTTTGGGCAAGGGACAAGGTCCCAAAACTTATTTCTTTTAAATTGATTTAGCTCATCTTGCATTGAAAGAGTCCAAAATTTGTCAACTATTGCTTCTTTTATGGTTTTAGACTCAATTTGAGAAACGAAAGCGGTAAAACCACAAAAGTTACTTACTTGACACCTTGTACTTACACCCTTTCTAATATCACCAAGAACGTTTTCCAAGGCATGATCTCTCGTGGTGATCCAATCATGAGGAGACGATGGTGAGGTTTCTTGTTTTTCATCCTCTTGTAAATCTCCCTCAAATTCCTTATCCTTGTTGTCCTTATTTTTCAGAGGAGCTTCTTGTTGGAGACCATCGTTGACAATCTCCTTGGTATCTATTCCTGCAACATCAAAACAAAACGTACCTTTCCCAACTTCTTGGGGAGGTGTCTCATCAAAAGCAACATGCATGGACTCTTCAACAGCGAGAGTCTGTTTATTAAAAACTCTATATGACTTGCTATTAGATGAGTATCCTAAGAAAATATCGTCATTGTCCTTTGCATCAAACTTGCCAAGTTTATCTTTTCCATTGTTTAAAATAAAAAATTTGCATCCAAAAACTCTTAAATGTGACAAGTTTGACTTCTTTCCCTTAAGTAGTTCATAGGGTGTCTTATCTAGGATCGGTCTAATCATAATCCTATTTAAGACAGGGCATGCGGTGTTAAAAGCACCCGCCCAAAAATACTTAGGGAGGTTCATTTCATTTATCATAGTTCTAGCTAATTCCTCCAAAACTCTATTCTTCCTTTCAACCACACCATTTTGTTGAGGAGTTCTAGGACATGAGAAATTATGTGAAATGCCAAACTCGTCACAATAGTCTTCAAAGCGATGATTAACAAATTCACCACCATGATCACTTCTAAGAGAAATAATTTTTAAAGAAATTTGATTTTTGATTACTTTGGGAAATTAAGCAAAGGCTTCAAAGGTATCATCCTTGCTAGACAAAAATAATGTCCAAGTAAATCTAGAGAAGTCATCAATGATAACAAACCTGTAATAGTTGCCACCTAGACTTTTTGTCCTTGAAGGACCAAAAAGATTAAGGTGAAGAAGTTCTAGAGGTTTTGAAGTGGATAAAATATTTTTGGGTTTAAAAGATACTCTAGTTTGCTTCCCCTTTTGATAAGCATCACATAATTTGTCTTTCTCAAATTTTATTTTAGGTAAACCGACAACTAGATCTTTGGACACAACTTTGTTTAGCAAATCAAAGTGGACATGACTAAGACGTCTATGCCATAACCAATAATCTTCATTCTTGGCCATGAGACACATAACACCATTTGATGATACATCATATAAATCAAGAACATATACATTATCAACACGCAAACCCTTAAACATAACATTCTTGTCATCATTGTGTTGAATTATGCAACATTGGGTATTGAAAGTGATTCTAAACCCATTATCGCAAAATTGACCGATGCT
>Ga0315914_1008403_pt1 | contig 13805 bp, 10 predicted proteins | sample MpolenodulesMG_FD_203920 | JGI IMG/M metagenome (GOLD analysis project Ga0315914, IMG submission 203920) | Medicago polymorpha root nodule microbial communities from Los Angeles, California, United States - elongated nodules | ecosystem: Host-associated > Plants > Roots > Nodule | place: USA...
TTTTTAACTTGCCTTATCATATATTATTATACTTGTGTATGGTGATGTTTAGAATATTTATTTACATCTTTAATGTTCCTTAAAAAAAAAAAATTACACCTCTAATGTTAAATTTGTCTTATACGAATATTGATAATTTTTTTAAGGACGAATATTGATTATACTATATATATAATTATAATATTTGTTTTTATATCTTGATTAATTTTATCAAAAAAATTCTTGATAATTGTGGTTTGATTCTTTGATTTTTTTTTTTTAAATTAAAAATATTTAAAAATTCTATAATTGCTTATGTAATGTCACATCCAAACACTTCAATTTATGTAAGTACTTTTTAGTGTACATATTCAAACATAAAGAGTTTATCAAGTATAAGAGCTTATGATGTAAGCTCTAATGTTATAAGCCCTAAGGCAATAAGCATTTATATAAACTTTTTATCCAAACGGGGCTTAAGTTTCAAAACAAAACCATATCAAACTGATGGTGCAAGAGGACAAAACGAAATTGCCAATTCAAAGAAATAACAAGTACCGTAGCTTCCAATTGCAACAATTTAGAGATACGCATGCACCGAAACTTCCAATTGCAATTGAAATAACACATAGTAATTGATTTGATAATACCTCCGAATTCACCAAACATAAAGGCCAATAGGATAAGTCCAATCTTATTATCTAACATATCTTATACATAGAGATGACATAGACCACTAATCATAAATATCAAAAGTAAAACCTGGCTTATGCGCATTCAGCCACCATCAAAGAATGAAGTTTAATATCACTACAAGAATTCTCCTAATTACCAACAAATTTAAAATTGCATCACTGACGAATTTATACCTTCAGTGATTAATGGAGAGAAATATATTGAATGACCATATCTGAATTCATGTTCCATATCAGTAATTGACTGCATTGACCATATCTGAATTCACACCTCATTTCAGCCATTGATTGTATTTGCTTTGAATCTCCTTTGACTCTTTTAATTAGACTTGTAACGTCCAGCCTAATATAACAACCCGAAAGTTTACCACAACTCATTTTACATATGTAAACTCGAATCATAAACTCGACTCGTACGAGTTTACCTAAAATTAATATTATATAAAATTTAGTATATACATAACATATGTAAGCTAATATAATATTACAAATAGGTTAATAGTGCAAAATATGACTTAACTATAGAGATAAAGTATATATAAACACCATAATAAAGAGTTATATATGTTCAACTTAACATCAAAATACAAAATTAACTTGCAAAATCATAAGTTTCATAAGACTCTAAACCATCCAAAAAAGCAAGTTTCACAAATTTCTAAAGTTGTTAATAAACCTATCCAAAAAATAAACTAGTTAATTTCATCAAAAATTCAATTTTTCAAGTTTCATAACATCATTATATCATCGGTCTTGATCTCCAACTTCATCAAATTCTTCTCCCAAAGCTTGAACTCACTTCAACATTAATTTCAGTACCTTGCACATGAAAAAAAAAATTGGGTTTTGAAAGAAAATGGTCCAAAATAAAAATAAACAGTGTTTTTTTTTTTTTAAAATGTAAACTCGTAAACTCGATTGAGTTTACCCGAGTTTAACACGTGTTAACTCGGTCAAACTCGTCAAACATTCCAATTTTACCAAAAACCGAGTTTACCTCCGAGTTAACATATTTTTGGCACCTAAAAACGTAAACTCGGGTGAGTTTACGAGTTAACACTCGATTTGTAGAACACTGCTTCTAACACTACCCTCAAGCTAAAGTTTACCAAGTTTTAAGTTTGTTACAAATTAGCCCTGAAAATAAACCAAATCAGCTCATAGCATAATCAATGGATAACAATAACCTAAGTGAGTTATCATCACAGAAAGAGCAACAAGAACCATCACCATCAACCATCAAAAGAGAGAAACTATCCAAACAGAATAATCAAGTCAAACCATACCAAATAAAAGAACCAAATAAAAGAACCGGTAGGGAGAAACAAAAATGCATATAATAGAGAGGAGCAACCAAACAAAATAATCAAAAGGGAGAGAAGCAATAAATCAGAAGAATTAATAGGGACAAGAAAAATAAAATAGATGAATCAAATAGGGAGAGAATCAATCAAACAGAAGAACCAAATAGAAAGAGACAATCAAACAGAAGAATCAGCATGAAGAAAAACTATTAATCAGAAGAATCAAAAGGAAGAGAAGCTATCAATTAAAAGAATCAAAAGGGGGAGAAACAATCAGTCTGAAGAATCAAAAAGGGGAGAAGCAATCAATCAGAAGAATCAAAAGGGAGAGAAACAATCAAAGTGAAGAATCAAAAGGGGAGAAGCAATCAAACAGAAGAATCAAAAAGAGGAGATACAATCGATCAGAAGAATCAAAAGGGATAACCAATCAAAACATAAGGGGGAGAAAATCAATCAAACAAACAAAAGAATCAAATAGAGGGAGGAGTAATCAAACTGAAGAAGAAACAATGAAAGAGAGGATCAATCAAAGAAGTAGCAGCATCCGAAGCAATGAAGTACCCTCCGAAGCAATGAAACCACCACAAACCAAATCCAAATAGAATAGAAGAGCCAATGGAGGAAGAAGCAACTAAAATGTTCAAATCTTCCTTCTTAAAGAACTTTTTACACTCAAATTTTGAGCATTCGACTCGCCAAACAAACAAACATAATTATGAGCACTATCTTGACTCATCCAACAACCAAACAAATTGAACTAAATGAAACCGAATCAAGCTGAACCAAACTAAATCGAACGAAACTAAACCACCATAAATTGAAGAACCAATGTGAACCTAAAGGAATCAAACGAGACTAAACCAAAAGAATAATAGAGAGAATGACAATCAATCAAAACCAAAACAAAATCAAACCAAAAAAGCAACCAGTGATGAACCAATTGTGACATACCAATTTGAGTAGTGGTATTTGTACAACTCTTTGGTACAACTTCTATGACAACTTTGGTTTTCTCTCCTTTGATTGGTCAAAAATAATAGAGAGAGAAAAAGGAAGAGAGAGAATAAGGAGATAATGTGAGCATGAGAGAGAAAGTTGTCAAAAAAGTATTAAAAAATAGTTGTACAAATATCATTTCTCTACCAATTTTGACCAAACATAGTCTCGTAACTCTATTTTTTATTTTTTATTTTATGGAAAACAACCGAAGACTCACTATAAACAAAACACCCAAACACACTCACAACAAAAGACTCACAAAACAACCAATCAAAGACTCGATCAACAAACCAACAATAAGAGACAAAAAAATAAACATAGAACTAGCCAATAACCAATTGATTTGATAGACTTCACTATGCTTCAAAACAAAATCATATCAAACAAACTGATGGTGCAAGAGGACAAAACGAAAGTACCAATTCAAAGAAATAACAAGTACCGTAGCTTCCAATTGCAACAATTTAGAGATACGCATGCACCGAAACTTCCAATTGCAATTGAGATAACACATAGTAACTGATCTGATAATACCTCCGAATTCACCAAATGGACTCTACTAATTTAGAAACATAAAGGCCAATAGCATAAGTCCAATCTTATTATCTAACATATCTTATACATAGAGACGGCATAGGCCACCAATCATAAATATCAAAAGTAAAACCCAGCTTATGCGCATTCAACCAACAAATTCAAAATTGCATCACTGACGAATTTAGACCTTCGGTGATTACTGGCGAGAAATATATTGAATGACTGTATCTGCATTCATATTCCATATCAGTAATTGATTGCATTGACCATATCTGCATTCACACCTCATGTCGGTCATTGATTGTATTTGCTTTGAATCTCCTTTGACTCTTGTCATTAGGCTTGTAACGTCCAGCCTAATAGGAAATCATATAACCAAGTACTAGCTGAGCATTATTTTCAATCATTGCCTCTTTGACGATAAATGTATGTAACTTGCTACTGTAAAGATCAATACAAAACAATATCATTTATCTCTATATGGTATCAGAGTCTTCTCTGCTTAAAAGTATTTCTTGATACAAAACACCATGTCTTCCTCTGCTACATCTGACATCCAAATCAACTCCAATGCAAACACTGTCATTGCTCTAAACACACATGCATTCCTCAAGCTGAACAGTTCCAATTTTCCTGCTTTGCATGTTCAATTCTATGCCCTCCTTGTAGGGTATGACCTTATAGGTTATGTTGATGGCACAAAATTAATGACTTTCCAGCTTATGGGATGTTGTCTGGATGGGGGAGACATGGTAGATTTGCATCTCCAATTTTCATAGAAGATACTAAGGCGAAGAAGGGCAACATGGTTTGACTGTCATTGTCGGTGGCTTCCTGATGATCATTCATTTAGAAGGAATAAAAATGCATTTATGAAGAGTGAAACTGAAAGTCGTGGATCACCTCCGAATATGACATCAAACAAGTTTGAAACAAAGTAAATTCTTGTGTCAATCATACTTTTATGTTGTAATATAGAGTGAGTTCTTGTTTCAGTCATACTTTTATGTTGTAATACCTTGTCCACTTTTACAGATTTGAAAATGGAAATTAATTGTTTACTCACAAGTTGCTGTTTTATGTTGATGATTAACTGTGTAATGACATATGGTCAGTTATGGGAGTATCAGTTGGCACACGTTGTCCACTAGAAAGCCATATATAAGGAGAACTCATTTGGCTCTAGTTACAACTATCTCAGAAGTAGTTTGGCTCTGTTTGGATAAATATGATAAGTGCTTATGTATAAATATAGTTGTGCTTTTTTCTTTAAGGAGGGTGTGTTTTTGTGGTGATTACTAAAATATTTTGGCCCAACCACAGCCAAAATCTGCTTATTATGTTAATATTATGATTTTTGTTTAATCAATTTGTTGGGCTTATTATGTTAATGCTTAATAATAATGTTAATATGCTTTAGGTCTAGGCTTATATTAGTTGTCCCACATAGGATTTCACCTAAGTATCAGTAGGAATTGTAATGTTATTAGCAACCTCAGCTATATTTAATTTGTCAAAATTCCTATGTTGTTTCAGTCACAGTTATGAGGAATCTAGAGAGAAGTAGAGGGGTGAAATAGAAATTGATACGAACTTGATTCGGATAAATCTATTCTAGCATGCTTAGTGAGTTGTTTGCTTAATAGAAAACACATTACTGCTGCTACTAAATTGTCCTACAATAGAAGTCTTTCAGAGTACTTTAAGAGACTCAAAAACATTCTAGAATGGCCACATGATCAGATGTGAACGGTAGGCTAACAGCTAACAATAAACACAGCCACCAAAGTCATGAAGTTAAATTCTGCAAGTATGCTATAGTGCAAATTGACTATCTTGTCGATTGGAGGTCAAGTTCACTTTGTCAATCTTGAAGAATTAAACATACAAACAGTAGATAAACAATTATCTCTTGGCTAGATTTAAACATGTTTTAGTGTTCTTGTTGCATGCTTTTGGTGATTGTTTAGCATATTTTTATAGTAATTTCAGATTAAGATATGCTCGTCACCAAACTATAGGTTGAATTTCCATTTTGCATAGTGAATAGAACTTTAGGTTGAATTTTCGTGCTAATCCGGTAAATAAACTTTCAGGCATTGCAGAGGGGAATGGAGAGGGATTGAGTTACATGCATGTCACCAAACTGAATCGCTTCCAATCAAGTAAGTTAATGATATTTATTCTCCTTTTGACCAATTTTGGAATGATTTTGATGCTTTAGAGTCATACATGTTTCTGAAAATGATGCTCAACAAATACATGTTTCTTTGCTTTTGCTATATATAGATGGACGAAGAAGAGCCACCACAGCCACCCCCGCCACTACAGCCACCGAGGCCACATGGAAGAGGACCTAAAATCACAATCCATCATTCATCCTTTGTTCCGATGCCACCAGCGCAGCGGCCTGATGGACAGCCGCATGTAGATCTGCCTTATGGACAGCCGCATGTAGATCCGCCCGCTGATCCTAATCTTCGGACTTCGATTATACACTTGAGGACCTGCATGATCCTAATGTGCAGATTTTGGTTGATCGACATGACCGAAATGTCATTGGAACCTTTGCTAATGCGTAAGTGTTTATAATGTTAGTCCTGATGTGTTGATCCTAATGTGTTGGTAATGCTGATCCCTAAGACTTTGGTTGTTCCTAATGTGTTCTAATGTTGATCGACAACTATGTTTATTTTTTTTATGTATGTTTTTGCCTAATAGGTTGGTTACTGAGGCAATCACAATAGTGATTCAAGCCGTATATAAAAAACCATGGCTAACATGGGGTGCAATAAAGTTTGAAGACAAGAACATGGTTAATCAAGTCAAGCCAAGTGATGAATTTTGAAATTTGTTCAAAGTAAGTTAAAAATTAATATATTTAAGTAAATATATTTTATAATTAATATATTTACGAATATTTTTATACATTATTATTTTTTTGTAGAGAAATGTACTTGGAAGAAAGAGGAGGATAGTGTAATTAGTAAAACTTTTGATAGTGCATGCTCCAAGCGCCTCTCAAGCATGCTTTATGAGACGCGCAAGAAACGTGGACCGAACAAGGAAAATTATCCAAATTGGAGTGACAAAGGCACATGGCCTCAATTGTGTAAGAAGTGAGATTTACCGGAATACCATAATAGGTGTAAGAAGGCTAAAGATAACAGAGGCTCAGAGAAGGTAACTACCACACACTCAAGGGAGTCATTAAATGTTGGTACATGTAGCTTTAGATACAAAGCACAACATGGACGACTTCCAACAATATTGGAGACATTTGATTATTTTCATTTTCGAAATGGAGAGACTCTTGATTCAAGATCAAAAAACATAAATGTGCAGTCCATCATGAAAGCATTTGTCGAAGCTTTCAAAGGAAGCATGATGGCCTTCCCCCTTCTGAGCAAATTGATCCTATCAATGCTGATCAAATTTTAAATGACAAATATATAAAGATTGTTGGTGGGAAGAACAAGGGTCGTATTGTTGTTACTGGTAGTAACTCTTCACTATATCAGATGGGTACATATATCTGGCTCATTTAATGATACTAGTCGTAACTCTTATGGTAGCTCATGTCGTTCATCTCGTAGACAGGACAATCCCATTTATACTGAGGTTGAGCAATTGAGGGCACAACAAGAAGAACTTCTAAGACCACAATATGAAATGGAGAGATCTATGGAGAGTTGAGTAGTTGAGTTGGTGCAAAGAAATATGCAAGAGCAACAACAGCGACCTCGTGGGGTCACGTCACAACATGGTCCATATGATCACAAGATAAGACTGCAATATGATGATTTGGGGGCATGATCATATAACTGATTCATTTTTTTTTTAGTTTTATTACTTTTTTTTTGTTACGTTTTATTACCTATTTAGTACTAAGATTTCTATATATAAATATGATCCAATATTTCATTTGAATTCTTTTATTTTCAAAATAATCATTTTTTCCTACGTCGATGATCAGGTACGTAATGCCGCAATCAAACACACCCCCTCACCTCCAACCCCAAAATGTGTATAGTGATCATAATGAGCATCATAGACCTCATACTTCTGTAGGTGATCACCAAATGTCTTCATCACCGAGACCCGTTTTCAATACTGTCGATTTCAGCATACTAGAAGCTAAAAGTTTTTTCAAAAATTAATAATTATATGGATCATACTTCGCTTGAAAATCCCTAAAATATGGGGAGAGGAGGAAATTGATCATCAGGAGGGAGATCGGGTTGAAGTTTGCCCGGATATTATGATAACTAGTTTGAGTATTGCCTCTGTGATGTGGTGGTCATCTTGGGCACTAGGCGTTGGTTTTTCATGTTCGGTATCATATTTGATTAGTTTTTTTTGCTGTTGTTACAACTTTTAGCTTTTTGCTTCTTATGTTATTCAGTTTTTTGGTCTCGGAAATGGGGAATTAGGGAGCACCCAAGGACTCTTTGTGTGTGCTCAGGCGGGTTTTCTTAGTTTACTATTAAGGGATGTGATGGGTTCAAGGTGTTCTATCTTTTTCGACACTTATGTGTTTCTTTTCATTGCGAGAGTTGGTAGTTTTTATACCTTCCTCTGTTAATAAAATTTTGTTGATCCAAAAAAAATTAAAATTTTATATCATTAATTTAAATAAAAAAGTGAGAAATGTTCATATAAAAAAATGAAAAGTGCATTACTGGTGGAAATTTTAGTCAGTAATGTTGATCTGCGCAATCATTACTGGTGGATAAGTCTGCTAGTATTAATGGGACGTGTCTTATAGAAAGTTTTGTTATGTGTCACCGACGGATTATTCTATTAGTAATTACTTACAGATTGTTCCGCTAGTAATCACTAAGGGAAAAATCCCTCAATAATGCTTTGTTTGATCTACCACTCCATTACTGATGGAAAATTCAGCGAGTAATATTACTGACGTCAGTATTACTACATAATTAGTTTTGTCACCAATCCTCCAGTAATACATATTATTAAGATTTTTTTTTCATTACCAAGGGTTTAATTCCGTCAATAATATGCAAAGTTCTTGTAGTGTACTGTCAAGAAGCTAATAATGAGACGAACCTTTTTTGTTGAAAATTATCAAATTGCGTTCTTTCCAAATGATCCAAAGATAGGCCAACCAAACAACCTTAAAACAAGAACGAATTTCCTTTTTGAAAGCATGGGAGCCAAAAAACTGTTGTGCGTAAAAAGCAATATCTGACAAAACAACTATTGAAATGCCCAACCAACGATGAACGACGTGTAGAATTCTATCAACGAAGCCGCACTCCAAAAAAAGATGATTATATCATTTCCTCTTGTCTGAACGACATGACACCTTTGAGTGGTATTAATTTACTACAAATTACCTCTGAATGTATATCATTAGAAGGTTAATCAGTAGTCGTAAGAATATGGCAGACACCCTTTACTGAGTACCCTTCTACATGATCATGTTTCCAAATCCATTTGCCATTTATGTTATCCTGCAAAAAAAATAAAAATCAATCAGCCTAGCACAATCTACCAACTGTTCCTCCTCCACCTCCATCCCACCCAGTTAACCTCCCAACCCTCCCTCAACATATCACCTACAAAAATATTAAGATCTACACTCAATTCAAAAAAACACCGAAACCTAGACCACAACACTCAACCATCTTTTCGTCGGTCACTCCAAAAAGAAGTATTTTCACCATTACCTATTTGACGACCCACCCCATTCTAAAATCAACCATTGCCATTACCATCCTCAACTTCGAGAAAATCGCACAAGTCTTTTCACCACACAGAAGACAGCCTACACCGCCTCTTCTTATCGGCCCTCCCTCAATCCTATATTTAGCTACTAACACGTTAAACCATAAACTCATAATATCAACATACATACGCCAATACTAGCAAGCCTTCTGTCTTAATTTTTTTTTCTCATTCTAAAATGAGAGATAAAAACATGTCTCAAAATTAAATTCCAACCATTCCGTATTAAATTTGAAAACATATGCACATTTTAACGATTAAACCTACTACTTGACGAAGTAACAAACACATAAGCTATACTTAGAGAAGATAGAGTAAAAGATAACGAACGTCCACATTGATAAAATCTTTGTGGTTAGACTTTATGGCAAAATAGCCTAAGTCTACAATAAACCTAATACTCGATCAATTTACCAAAAAACAATCCAATATGATAGTAAACACAAAATGTGCACGCTGCATTAAACAAAAACAATAAAGAGAGAACCTTAGAAATATCATTTCCATTCTGATATTGCCCTTTGCAAATTGTGTGATCCGATGTTTCAATGAATGGACAAAAATGTGTGGGATTGTGGAGTGTTCAAAACAGTGTGTTCGTGTGTCATAATAGTGAAATCAAATGTCAACTTGTGATCCATCAATCCAATCCTGTCCGTCCATCCGAAAACTATATTAAGAGACAATGACGTACTACCACTACGTAATGGCCAGCTAGATGGGTCCCACATCCCTATTCCTTTTCTTCAATTAATTCTTCCAGACAATAGCCTTGGGGCTTGAGTTCACGAAACCAGTATTAATCCAGTGCCAGACCATAGCCTCTTACGTTAAAAATATATAGATCAACCAATCATTTTACTCTATACTACTATATAAATTACCATGTCATCATCCTGTAACGTCTATGAGTAGGGCTAGGGCATAGGCCATCTATGCTATGCTACGCTGTGAGTATGTCAGCCTGCAGCACCTGATCAGCTTGCTTCATGGACACAGTGGATGGCCCTAACTCCATCCATCCCACTCGTGCACGTCATTCAATTCCTTCTCATCTCGATTGAATTTATTTTGCCCAAAGAGTCATTAAACCAAACTAGAATAATAAGGCATACTAACAAGGGTTAGACGAGCGTGGACCTTGAGGATATAATACTATGTCAAAGTTCAACAGAACTCGGCAACAAGACACTCAATTCACGCTCTGTTTATAACGGCATTAATTTGTTAGGAGTGATGAGAAGGAAACATGTTTTGAGTAAGTTTGTTTGTTGATCATGCCGAAAAGAAAGAAAAAAAAATTCAACCAAATGTGGGATGCCAACCATCCTCTCAATGAAGGAAAAACAATGTACTACTAGCGCAAATAGTCGAGCAAGGCTAAAGGTTAAACACCGTAGGTCATGTCGTCTTGGCAAGTAGAAATATTTTTGCATATTTTTAAACACAAAATCAATCAAATACAAGTTACTTACGTTGTTTTATTCTTTACCACTCTATCTTTATCTTTATTTATTTGCATTTCTTAGTCTTGTAGCATCAAAACAAACAAGTGTAATTAACATTCTATTGAAATAGTTAAGGAACCCACAACTAAGGAACATAATTTCACCCTCAATGTCAATTGCTTGAAAAAAAGAGAATCATAATTAAAGACTATCGGACGATATCTCGACTAAATCTCAAGTTTGATATCAAATTTGAAAGAGAATATTAAATTGTATTCTTATAATACCATAAAATATTTAATTTCATCTTTTGGATATTTAAATACTATCTCATGGCTCTTTCAAAAAAAAAAAATACTATCTCATGGAGGGTGAATAAGTATCATTGTTGTGAATTCGATGAAAAATCACACCAATAAAAAACTTGATGTGTGGAGCAATGGATAATCAAGCAACCAAAACAAAGTGCATTGAACAATTATAAACACAAGCCAAAAGTAGAAAACAGCGAGAGAAAAAGAAGAGAGAACACAAAAGAATTTGTTTACCTAGTTCGGTCCAAATTGACATAGTCGGGAGGGAGAGAGCAGCCATCTGTTTCACTATAATGATGAGTAACTTTACAAAAGAGATATCAATGAGTTACAAGAATAAGTCTCCCGCCTAATTCTACCCAAAGTCCCAATCTCTTCCCGTAACCAAGAGACTCAATCCTAATAGTGTTTCCCAAGGTGAATCAACCCTCAAACCCTAGTGTTTGTTGCAAAGAGACAAACTCTATACAAACCCTAGTTTTGTTATTGCCTTTCTAAACCCTTGTTTCAGCCCCCTCTATCTCCAAATTTACTCTGATACAAGGTCTATATTTATAGTAAAAGTATTGCTTAAAATTTGGAACAAATCTGCACCTAAAATACGTTTCTATTATTCGCCGCCAGCGCACCATCGTGCCACGATTTTTCCAGTGACTTGCTGAAAAACTGAAACATCCAATTGTGCCACGTTGCCTTTCAATCGTGCCACGATTCCTGCAGAACCTGATTTTAAGTTAACTCTCACAATTCTTCACCTTGACTTCAAATCAGTGATGATGCCAATTTAACATCAACCACAATTGCTGCTCTTTACCTTGCTTCCTACTACACCATGTAGCTCCACAAGTTTACACCCTAACCTCTTCAACCATCGGAATGCCTTCTGCCCTTTTGAAGATCCTTGTGTCCAAACTACTCAAGGAATTTTAGGTAGTTCCACAAGTGCACACCTTAACCTCTTCAGCCATCAGAATGTCTTCCGCCTTCTCGAAGATCCTTGTATCCAAACTACACTAGGAATTTCAAGTAGTTCTACAAGACTATACCATACCTCTTCAATACGGAACATCTCCCACTTCCTTGAAGATCTACTTGTGCCCAATCACTCTTGGATTTTAGAGTAATCCACAATTACACACCTTAACCCCTTCAGCCATCGGAATGTCTTTCGCCTTCTTGAAGGTCCTTCCAGTCCAACTACGCTAGGAATTTTAGGTAGTTCCACAAGCATTCACCATAACCTCTTCAACACAGGACATCTCCCGCTTCCTTGAAGATCACCTTGCATCCAATCACCCTTGGCCTTTTTTTAGGGTAATCCCGCAAGCCGTGCTATACATTCTTCAACCTTTGGAATGCCTTCCGTCTTCATGAAGAAATCCCTTGCTCACCACTAGAGCATAGCACCCAAGGTCCTCTATAGTCGTACCATTACCGGTGTGTTCAACTCCACCTCAAGTTGAGCTAACTAGCAAATGCGTACATCCCACTATGTCTTCCACCTTGAAACTCCACCTCAAAAGGTATATCATGAGTATTGTTACCTCTGCCTCTCCAGACTGATCATGAGTATTCTTACCACCGCCTCTCCAGGTCGATGTTGAGTGTTTAACGTCTCTCCAGACGACCACCGCTCCACTAGGGATCATTCCAAGGGGTGAGAAACATCACCTTCTTCATCCTCCAAACAACACCATACCACCAGAGCACCTGCATCCTCAAGATGCACCTCAATGTTCTCCAAATCACCAATGATTTTGTTGAACTCCGTAAGTTGCTACATGATGGCCTTTGACTCCACCATCTTGAATGAGTAGAGTTGTTACTTTAGGAATTGCCGATGAGCCAAAGACTTTGTCATATACAAATATTCGAACTTTGACTACATCGATGCCGCAGTTGATTCCTTCGCTACTTCTCTCAAAACCTTATCCCCGAGGCACAAGACAATGGCACTACTGGCCTTGTCCACCATCTCAGTTTTCTCCGCTCGTGACATGGCGACCTGTAACGCACCTTCACCCTTCAAAGCTTTCTCACACTTTTGTTGTATTAACACCGCTTCCATCTTTACCTTCCATAACCCAAAATTGTTATCTCCGGTAAACTTCTCAATATCCCACTTCGAACCCATGATACTTGATTATCCTTTGACCCTTCACCCACGGTTGGCGCCAATTGTTGTGAATCCGATGAAAAATCACACCAATAACAAACTCGATGTGTGGAGCAAGGGATAATCAAGCAACCAAAACTAAGTGTATGGAACAATTATAAACACAAGCCAAAAGTAGAAAACAGCGAAAGAAAAAGAAGAGAGAACACAAAAGAATCTGTTTACCCAGTTCGGTCCAAATTGACCTAGTCTGAGGGAGAGAGCATTCCTCCGATTCACTATAATGATGAGTAACTTTACAAAAGAGATATCAATGAGTTACAAGAATAAGTCTATACAAACCCTAGTGTTTGTTGCCAAGAGACAAACTCTATACAAACCCTAGTTTTGTTGTTGCCTTTCTAAACCCTTGTTTCAGCCCCCTCTATCTCCAAATTTACTTTAATACAAGGTCTAATATTTATAGTAAAAGTATTGCTTAAAATTTGGAACAAATCTGCACCCAAAATACGTTTATGTTATTCGCCGACAGCGCACCATCATGTCACGATGCGATATTTTTCCAATGACTTGCTGAAAAACCCTAGTGTTCTAATTAATACTCCTCTATTTTGGATGAAAATAACTTAAAAACATGTTAAGATTAACGTAAGATGACT
>Ga0315914_1008406_pt1 | contig 13803 bp, 11 predicted proteins | sample MpolenodulesMG_FD_203920 | JGI IMG/M metagenome (GOLD analysis project Ga0315914, IMG submission 203920) | Medicago polymorpha root nodule microbial communities from Los Angeles, California, United States - elongated nodules | ecosystem: Host-associated > Plants > Roots > Nodule | place: USA...
CAAGAGTGACATTGAGTTATCACTACCGATTTTTCAAGGGTCACTTTTTTTTGGTACAGTTATTAACTGCTCTTAAAACATTAAACTTTACAACACATGAATCATTTTTTTTTGTCAAGACACACGAAAGATTTAATAGCCAACTTACCCAAGTTTTCTATTTAACAAACACGATAAAATGAACGTATTTTTTTTTTTTTTGGTGGTTGAAGTTCGAATTCCAGACCTTACATATATTATGCATTGTCAATATCAATTAAGCTAAGTTCACGAGAACAGATAAAAGGAACATATATAAAATAACACTGTTATTTTTATTTTATGTGTACTAAATTGTAAATTCATAAACTTTATGCATCTTCTATTTTGTTAAAATTGAAAACATTTTCGCTAGTAAAAGAAATTGAAAGTTTTGAAACTCTATTTTTCAATGATTATTATTATTACTATTACACACAAGCTTGTTACGATCTCTTTTTCAAAAACAGCTTATTTATGCAAAACAGTTTGTTACGATCTATTTTTAAAAAATAACTTATTCAAAACAACCTATCTTATAAAAAAGCCAACTTATTACAACCTCTTTTCAAAAAAAAAACTTAATCAAAATAGTTTATCTTATGAAAACAACTTATTGCGATCTCTTTTAAAAAAAAGCTTATTCAAAACAGCTTATTTATGCAAAACAACTTATTACGATCTCTTTTTCAAAAACAACTTATTAAAAACAGCTTATTTATGCAAAACAGCTTGTTACAATCTCTTTTTAAAAAACAGCTAATTCAAAACAACTTATTACGTTCACTTTTCAAAAAACAACTTATTCAAAACAACTTATTACGATCTTTTTTTGAAAAACAACTTATTCAAAACAGCTTATCTTATGAAAAACAACTTATTAAGATCTCTTTTCAAAAAACAACTTATTCAAAACAACTTATTTATACAAAACAATTTATTAAGATCTCTTTTTAAAAAACATCTTACTCAAAATAGCTTATCATACGAAAAACAGCTTACTACGATCTCTTTTTAAAAAAACATATTTTTAATATGTTGTTTTATATAAATAAGCTGTTTTTTGAAAAGAGATCGTAATAAGTTATTTTTCATAAGATAAGCTGTTTTTTAAAAACAGATCGTAACAAGCTGTTTTGCATAAATAAGCTATTTTGAATAAGCTGTTTTTTAAAAGAGATTGTAAAAAGCCATTTTTCAAAAGATAAGCTTTTTTGAATAAGCTATTTTTTGATAAGAGATTGTAATAAGTTGTTTTGCATATTAAAAAATGTTTTGAATAAGTTGTTTTTTAAAAAGAGATCGTAACAAATAGTTTTGCATAAATAAGCTGTTTTGAATAAGTTGTTTTTGAAAAAGAGATTGTAATATGTTGTTTTGTATAAATAAACTGTTTTTTTCAAAAGGATTGTAATATGTTGTTTGTCATAAGATAAACTATTTTGAATAAGCTGTTTTTTAAAAAGAGATCGTAATAAACTGGTTTGCATAAATAACCTATTTTTTTAAAAGAGATTGTAATAAACTTTTTTTTTATAGATAAGTTGTTTTGAATAAGTTGTTTCTTAAAAAGAGATCATAATAAGCTGTTTTGTATAAATAAGCTGTTTTGAATAAGTTGATTTTTGAAAAGAGATCGTAAAAGTTATTTGTCATAAGATAATCTATTTTGAATAAGTTGTTTTTTAAAAAGAGATCGTAATAAAGTAATTTGCATATATAAGCTGTTTTTTTAAAAAAGAGATCGTAATAGCTTGTTTTTTAAAGAGATCGTAATAATTTGTTTTTCATGATATAAGTTGTTTTTTAAAAGGAGACCGTTAGCTGTTTTGTATAAATAAGTTTTTTTTAAAAATAAGTTGTATTTTAAAAAGAGACCGTAATAAGTTTTTTTTTATTTATAAATAAGTTGTTTTGAATAAGTTGTTTTTTAAAAAGAGATCGTAATAATTTGTTTTTCATGAGATAAGCTATTTTGAATAAATTACAAGATAAATTACAAAGTATAACACAATATATTGATTTTAAGAGAAAAAAGGTAAAATAGTAAAATTATAACATAAGCCCTCCATCTCCTTTCTTTGTTGGTTTCTCCAACTCCCAAACTATTAAGGGGAAAGTTTTCCCTCCTTTCTCCTTCCCTCCTTAGCCTTTCCTTTCCTTCCCCTCAAAACTCGCAAACAAAGCCTTATACTTTGTTTGCAAGTTGGGTTTTGGAGGGGAGGGGAAGGAAATGTTTAGGGAGAGGTAAACCCTTGTTTGAGAGTTTTAAAAAAACAAGGAAAGGTTTTGGGGGGTTTTGAAGAACTTCATTTGTCCAATTTTAGTGTAAGGAGGAATGTTAGCAACACTCACTCTTTTATTGGATGAAATCAATGTAAGTTCCACCACTTTGTGTGAGTTCTATTTTCAATGTGTAGTCCCACAATTATTTAAACTAATACGAGAGTGAATATTATAGAGAATGTTCAAAAGAGAGTGTTGCTAACACTACTCTAGTGTAAGAGCTTAACATTGTATGCTAAAGTTGTTTTGAATGGCGGTAAAATAATAATTGGTCTTGTTAACGAGTCAAGACAACTTTTTTTAATACTCTAATATTTGTTGAGTGTTACTGGCATTTGAGTCCTAAAGAACAAACTGATTCAAGACAACTTTTTGTTTTTAAAAAGAGATGTGAAATTTTATTTTTTAAAATTTTAGAATTATTTTAAATACTAAAGAAAAATTAAGACATTCGGGAAACAAAAATATTTTAAATTTCAAATACTTTTAACTAACTCATAATATAAAACAATGAAAGTCGACTCTTATTCAACCCCGTTGAACATACCAATTAAAACCGACTTTTATAGTATTTGGTACAGCTTGCAAGTGTCATTTCAAAAGGGAGTGCAAGTGGGTTTAGAAGCTGAGTTGGTCGTAGCACAGGTGGGAACACAACAAGGGTGCTACTGAAAGTGATATTACAAACTTTAGAGTATATATAATAAGGTTTGATCTTAATGAGACTTAATCATATTGGTTATTAAATTACATTTTTTGCTGGGGTCCTATTAGAAGAGCTTTATAAGAGCCTCCATGCACCATGCATCATGCATGTAAATGTAATAAATATAAAGTATTCGAAACATAAACTAATTATATTTAATAATTATCGATTTTGATTATAAAAATTAATCTTATAGTATGAAAATATTAATTATTTTTAAATATCATTTGTGGTTATAACAAGGAAGATTTTTTCATTTTTATTGTTTTCTAAGAAATGAAGGTTATAATCATATTTTAAATCCAATAAATTTAAATTCAAAACTATAATTTATTTATTCACTATACTTTGAAAATATGCAACCAGGATTTGTCTAGTGGTGTGGGGTTTAGGTAGTATGCAAAAGGTCATAGATTCAAAACTCATTGCCTCCATGTTATACAAATTTTTATTTAATTTTCATCCTAAAAACTATAATTTGAATTTTTTTTTTTTGAGTGGATAGTTTGGAAATAATTAAAATTAGTTTTTAAATGTATACCTAATTTTGTCATAAGGATAACTTGAGACTTTTTGTGGTTAAAAAATAAATATGTATACAACTCTTAATGTACTAAAATATTAAAAAATAAAATCAAAATGAATTTTTTTTATAACATTTTAAGATTTATTAATTAAATATAGTCAACTCCCATTAAATAAAAAAAAAAGAGAGAGAAATGTTTAAAATTGTGACTGAATTTAACTTGAAAGAATATACCAAAAATTGTTTGATTTTTAGACGCTTGGAGACAAAAATTATTCCCAAGGGGCAAGGACCACATATGATTCCTTATTAGTGGATGTCCTATTAACATGTCTCCCTGAACTATATTATATTAATTTATTTTGTCATTTAGTGGCACAAAATAGAGAAAAGAAAATGAAAAACATATTTCTTTTTGGTAACACAAATGAAAAACATATATGGCAAAATAGAGACAAGCTAAAACAGAAAAGGAGGAAAGTTCTTGGACAAATTAAACATTAGTATAATAACGCTGACACTACTTGTAGATATTAAATTTAACAATATAGCACTCTGATACATTAATTTGTTTAAGGGTATAGTTGAAACTTGAAAGTAAAAAAACCACCTTCATAACATTTCTTCATTTAATATATAGTATAGATAAGAACTTTTGCTTGTTTATCTTCTTCCAAGTGGTCTCATGGTTAGAGGTTAATGCCCTCCGTTAGGTCCATGGTTCAAGGCTATTTGCTTGTTTTAAATAAAAACAGTGTTCACAATGAACTATTTAGTGGAGTAACTGGATATTTTCTTTTATATATATATATATATAGAGAGAGAGAGAGATGTATTTTTTCAAAAAAAATAAAAAAATATAGATAGATGTATATATATGTATATCATCTCAACAAGCCAAAAGATAAGATTTTTATATGAGTCCATGTAAATAGAGCAATAAAAAGGTAGAAATGCGACTTCCTTCTCTAGCAATAAGTGGGTGGGTATCTTTCAAGTTTACTAAGTTTATTTTTAAGAATTACATTTTTTTTTTTATGGTGGCCTATATGTTGAACCCCGAATCTTGCATATATTATACATTGTTCATACCAACTGAGCTAAGCTCACGACGACTTTTAAGGAATACATTTGTTCGAATATAAGGATGTGAGTTTTCTTTCCTGGTATTTAGAAAAAAGATGATTGGTTAATATAATAATATTTTCGAAAACCTTAATAACAAGAAAGTTAATAGATAATTAAACATGAATTTATTTACATCTACACGATAACTTTGTTCCCAGCCTCTTCTTTGAGAAAGTTTTTCTATTCTCATGAACATTTTATTTCGAAAAATAAAATTTAATAAATTTGTAACAAACACACACAGATATATATATATATATATATATATATATATATATATATATATATATATATAATTTTATTCTCAAAAACCTATGATATAACTTGAAACAAACGAACTCTAACCGCTAAATACTAATATTGACCATTAAAAAAAGCATATACATGGAAAGAACTATATATGTTTCCCCATTCTTTTACCGTGGGTACTAAGGTGCATCGTGTTTGATAAATGAGTTACGTACATCAAGCAAGTTTTTGGTACTTCTTGTCCTTACGAGTTACGTCTGAGACATTGATTAAGCTACAATCTCATAAGATGAGAGCTTCTACATGTTTCTCATTGATTGGCTAAATATATAGTATGTTATAGCACAATTAATTTTTAAGTAGCTTTCCATTACATATTATCGTTATGTTTGGCTAAACATACAGTATTGTATAGCACAACTAATTTGCGGCTGAGACCTAATAAAGAAAATGTTAAGCTACCATACCTGAAAAATACACGGAAAAAGGGCTTTGCTTTGCTCCTAACGTATACTTGCCTGCACAAATATGAGAATTATATGTTCAGCATGTAGTTTTAACTTCTCAGAAATATTATACATAATGGAAAGTAATAAAGAAATGGAGAGGGAAATTACTCAGATTTTTATAATAATAATAATTATTATAGTCGGAGTCTTGTTAAGTAAGTGTAGTGGAACAACAAACCAAACTATATATTCAAATTCAAATGGAAATCATAATTCAAACTGGAAAGTGAAGAGTATGGAAAATATTGAGGATGAAGAAAGTAGTGTGCTAGTTGAAATTATATACACAAAACTAAAAGGAGAAGCAAACGTGGACCATAAGAAGATGGTGATAAATGAAGGAGGGAAGAAGGGGACGGTGTGGAAAATGGTAACTCCCTATAGCATAATTAAAGAAATGCTAAGGAAAATCCTTTTCTTTGTTTTCTTTTAATCAAAGGAAAGTTCCTTTTAAGTGCATAGTTAAGTAATTTAGTCAGCAACCGACCATCCTCACCAATATCATCATCATTAGCGAAAAGACGAGCACAAACGTACTCTACTGACTATATTACGTTTAATCATTCAAAATATATTATCAAATCTGATTATAAATATTTTAGGGTTAATATGTCTTTACCCCTTTTAATTTGGGCAAGTTCCGGTTTACCCTCCTGTAAAAAAAAAGTTTAGATTTCAGCCCTGTAATTTAAGATTCTTTCGTTTTAGACCCTGAGGTCATCTGGCTGGACAAAATGCCCATGTAGCATGTTGAGTGGCGCGCTGACTGTGCACATCTGATTACGTGGTATGCTGACTGTATAATTAATTTTGTTTTTTATTTTTTTTAAGAGCACACGTGGCATTTTGCCTATTTTTTTATAATAAAAAATAATAAATTATATTATATTAATTTGAAAATAAAAATTAATTTAAAAAATCTTAAAATTAATTTTCGAAAATAAAAAAATCGTAAAAAACAATATATTTTCGAAAATAAAATAAAATTCTGGAATTTAATTTTTAAAATTAAAAAAACAAATTTGAAATTAAAAAAAGTTCATATTTTTTTCGAAATAAAAAAGTTATTTAAAAAAATTTCTACCAAAAATAAAAATTCTGCAAATTATTTTTTTTAAAATCTGAATATAATTTTTTTTTATAATTCAGATGAAAATTATATAATCTAAAAAAAATCGATTTTATTTTAATTTTTAAAATCTTAATTTCAGATTTTTTTTTTTTTTTTTTGAAAATAAATCTGAATTTGTTTATGATTTTTTGAATTTTTTAAATTTCCAAAAAAAAATCTTATTTATTTTCTGATTTTTTAAATTTTGGAAAAAAATTATCTGAGTTTTTTTCGATTTTTAAAATTAATTTTCAGTTTTTTTTAACAAAATTAATTATATAGTCAGCGTGCCACATCATCCAAAAAAGCTGACTCAACGTGCCACGTCATTATGTTTGCACAGTCATATGGCCTCAGGGTCTAAAACGAAAGAATCTTCAAATTACAGGATCTATTTTGAAAGAATCTTCAAATTACAGGGTTGGAATCTAAATTTTTTTTTACAGGGAGGTAAACGGGAGCTTGCCTAAATTACGGGGGGTAAAGACATATTAACTCAATATTTTAACATATACCAAACACAAATAATTTGATAAATAAGAGAAAAATAAGTTGCCTATATAGTTCAACTTGTTCCCTTTTCTTAATAAGATATTTTTCTAAAGTAATAGGTTTGTTTCTATTGTGATGGGAGTAAACTATTTTTTTTGATAATTGAATTTTTAAATAATATTATAAAAATGATAAAATGGTAAACATAATATTTTTAATGAGGAATATAATTGAAAAAAAAGTATTACATGAAAACTATATATCCTCCAATAAAGTCTTGAATTGTTTTGTTTCTTATTTTATGAGTTGTTTGATTAGCACTTCAACCTCCAATAATTACTTTTTTTTACTTGTTTTGTTATTCAATGTTGATGCATGGCACCAAGATTACAGAAGACACAGATACAAAACCATAAGCATAACCTTAATGGTGGTCGATACTCGTATATGAAAAATATTGTTGTTTTCTTTTGAAGTGTTATTGTAACGCACACACTAAACGTATCTAGAAAGTTTAGCATGTGCATTATCTTTAGTACTGGATACATTAAAATTTACAACAATTAGACTTCGAATGAATATTTTGTACAGCAATACATGTTCGTACAATCAACAATACAATACAACTCGTCCAAAACATAGAGAATACATCCTTGAAATCCATAACATCCTGCAGCGGGTACGAACGAGCACTTGCTGATTATCCATTCGGCTACAGGCTTGCTAAATCCTGCTAAACCAACCTACTGATCTGAAACAAAAAGGATTGGGATGAGACATAATGTCTCAATGAGTTCTACCTAATCCTAGGCTATAGGTAACCTCAGGGAAAACCTAGGGTCACCACGTGTCTACAATACAACCTGTCGGTTGATTATACGTGTGTGAGTCATGCTTACCTAGACGGCCGTGCATACTAGATCCGTCGTAGGTTCTTCATATCTTAGCTCATAGTTCTTGTCTTTCTCTACATGTCATGGCGGTCAAGGGAACCTAGAACCGCTGTGTCAAGATACGATGAACATATCAAGACCTAAACATAAGTCATTCATGACATGATCCTAAACCAGACGATCGGAGAGATCCTAAGATCGTCTTCGATATAACTTCATAGTCTTATCTTGGTTCATAAGCTTGTAGATACCTTGTATCATATCATAAGCGTAAGCATATCATATCATGTTCATTCATTAAGTTAGAAGTTAGCGTAGAACAAACAATATTATCTGAGTTGATTTTACGGAGTGTATCGGGTGGAGTAACCCGGAGTACAATCCCTTACTTGACCGATGAATTCCTAGCTAAGGTACATCGGACTCCCTCAGTGTCGTGCGGGCCCCCCTTGCGCAGCTTGTTCTGTTCCCCTGGCGTGAACCTCTTGAGATCCCAACCTTCCGTGGATCGCAAGAGACACGACACCTACATCTTGCTTAAAGTCTTGATCTTATACATACATGAAAGTTTAAACTAAACTTGCTTGCTTGTTTACCACGGGTCCGTGATCTACCCGTTTAAAGGTAAAATGCTTACATGGTCATTATTATTCATAAACATATCATGTTCATACTACGTCTTGAAAGTGTGTTATCTTACATGTTCTCGACCACTAGGTCAAGGCTCTAGGGTTCTTAGGCCTACGCCTATTGCTACCCATTCACGACTATGTTTAACCCTCATCGGTGTCCTTCATTGTTGCAAGAAGTGTAAATGTCCCATGCATTTTCCATAAAAATAGAGTTAGAGTTTCACATTATGCTCATAGAGATTCAGGGATTTGTTTTAGGTTAAAGGGAGTTGCGTAGCTGTCTCAAATGCCTTATCGATGCCTTAGCACAAGCGTATAAAAAAAACAAGGTGAGCAGCCTGTACTGATTACGCTAATGGTGAAATGTCTCTGGAACTCCTGAGAGTTTCACTATTAGCAAAATGAAACTTGAGACAGTTGCTGGCAATTTCGCTAATGGCGAAATGTTGCTGGAGTTTCTGGAAAATTTCGCCATAAGCCATGCAAATTCGCCATCAGCGAATTTCTTCGAGACAGAAATGCAAAATTTGTTATTTCAACATCTTAACCTCAACTCTAGGCATCCTAATGAACCCTAAACATCCAGAATGCATAAAATCAATGGAAAGTAAAATGCATGGCACATTAAACACAATCAAGTAACAATTGTTCATAAAGGGGTGCATGCATAATGCATCATTCATCAACAACTCACACAACTAAGGCATAAACCCATGGGTGGGAAGTTTTATCTAAGAACTCACCTAGTGATTCTCAGCAAAAAGCATTCCTTACACTCCCACAAACCCTAGCTCTTGATCCACTTGCATCCATAGCTCATAGCTTACCAAACCAAAGCTTCCATCCCTTCTTCTAGTTGTTTCCTGGTTATTGATCCACTACTATCCATGCTTGAATCACCAATTGTATGAACTTAGAAATCTTGTGGGAAGAAGATTGTGGGAAGGGCACCACCTAGAGAGAAGGAGGAGAGGAAATCCCAAAATCTTTAACCTAGAGAGAGAAAGAGCAATTCCAAATGAATTGTTTGTGGTCGATTTTGCTTATATACTTATTGCATGAAAGTACCATTATGCCCTTCGTCTTAATCGTTTTTAATCCGATACTGGTAACTGAATTCGTCCTTAACTGACATTGCATGATAAACATTCTCCGTCGTACTTGAATTCCATGAATATTTGTCCTCTGATACGTTCAACTGTAATATTCCAATTACTGACCAATGGGATATTACAGTTATGTAAAACTTTAATCTTTGATTTTCTTTGGGTTAATATATGTTTACCCCCTGTAATATTAGTGATTTCCTCTTTACAACCCTGTAAAAAAAATTGTTTAGATTCCAACCTTATAATTTGGAGATTATTTGATTTTAGACCTTCATGGCATCAAATTACAGAATTTAAGGTACTCTCTACCTATGTAATTTAAGAGAATTTCGGTTTACCACCCTGCCAATATCATTTTGTACAGTCAAAATTCATGAAGGTCCAAAACCAAAAATTATAAGGTTGGAATCTAAACAAATTTTTTTACAGGAGGTAAACTGAAAATCGCTAATATTACAAGGGGTAAACACATATTAACCCATTTTCTTTTTATGGGTTTCAATCATTTTCATATATATTTTTATTTTATAAAATTTTGATCTTTGATTTTTTTTAATAAAGTTTTAATCTTTATGTTTTTTTTTAATGTTTTGAGGTTTGTCGTTAAAGAGGGAGGTAATGGCCGTCATGGGAAGTGGAACCGTCCCATAATACAAGTGGAAAGAAAATGAATGAATAACAATCCAACCATAATTTTAATGGATGGATCTAAACAAATCTATTAACAATTTTTTTTATGGCTAATTATTTAAATTGATCTTGTAAAATACAAGATGTTTGAAAAATGACCCTGTAAAATAAAAAATAGATATTTTAACTCTGTAATTTGAGATTCTTATTTTTTACCATATAATATACGCATGGTCCAAAAAAGTGATCTAGAGATTGATTTTTTTTCATGATTTTTATCAGGCATCTTTAGTATGTTAAAACATGGCTTTACACAAAAAATTAGATTTTTCCGACTAGGGACAAATTTATTATGAGTTTTTATTTTTCATAATTATGAATTTCTTAAACAATTCATAATTAATTTGTATCTCGTTTAAAAACTCCAAAATTTCATGGTGAAGGTTCTTGTTATGTTCTAATCATGTCTACAAAATTAGAGAATGGAATTCGACACGTGAGTATACGCTTACTCAAAACAAAATTTCAATTTCGCACGTTTTCGTCTAAAAATAAAAAAATAAAATAAAACATCTTTGAAATGCTACAAAATTTTGCAGATCCTTTTTATGTATTTTTATAGATGTCTCTACAAACAATCATCTCAAAATTAGATTTTTATGTTGGGGTCTTCATTTTTTTTATTTTTGAGTTTTCGACGCTTGAAAAATTCATAATTAATTCGTCCTTTGTTGAAAAATTATAACTTTTTGTGTAATGTTATATTTTAATGTCCTAAAGATGCCTGGAAAAAATCATGAAAAAATTCAACCTTTAAATAGCTTTTTTGGACTTCAACTATATTACAGGGTAAAAAATAATAAGAATCTCAAATTACAGGGTTAGAAATATGTGTTTTTTATTTTACAGTATCATTTTTCAGATTTCACATATATTACAGGGTCAATTTCAATAATTAACCTTTTTTTTATGGATGAATTGAATATATATTATGGTGGATGGAAATTAATTTGACGGATCAAATTGTTAGGCTCTATTATGATGGTGGATGGACAGAAAATAAAACTAATTTGTTTGAAAAGTATATTGTTAGATTTGATAGTCGTGGAAATCCAATAGTGATAATTAAAAACCACAAGTGAACTAATTGTGGACTGCCTACTATATATGGTAGCCCACCATGAATGCAACCCGCAGCTATATTGGAAAATCCTCTTAATAGAGTCAACGTTGATTTCAGCTAAAGAAAGAAAATACAGTCATCGGCTCTCTAAGATGCTCTCAATTTGGTCCATAAGCATAGATATATTTTAATTTGATCATCACCTATATAAAATGTTTCTCAAATTAATCTCTATGGGAATACCTATTACTAAACACCGTGAATGCAACAACCATCGTGTTCACCGCCTTATGGTGCGTGTGGCTGATAACTCGGTCACAACCCCGAATACAACAACCTTTTTTTCTGATCCAAACTCAAATTCGAAACTGCATCGAAATGCTTTACCTTTGTTTATAGAAGGAACTTTGAGTGTGAATAAAAGAGGAAAAAGAGAGAGAAACACTTTTCTCGCTTTGACCCCTCTAAGTTCTCATTGTTTTAAAGAGAACGAAATAGATTTAGTATTGTCAAACCATGATAAAATTTGGAAGGTTGATCTAATCTAATGATAGAAAAAATGGTAAACTTGCACCAATATTTTAAGCGGTGCAAATTATAAGGATCCGTGAGTTAGAATCTTCTGCCCGATTTTTTCCTTTTTTTTAATGAACTAGTTCTATATGATCGATCATCTCCAGTCACTGGAGGGCCCAGTGAAATCCTAGCCATTGATTTGGTTGACCTAAGTTCATTAAAAAGCATGAAAAATCAATTAAATGGTTATGATTGATATTGGACCTCCTCTTGTGTAGTATTTACGGAAGAGAATCCCTGTCCCTAGTTCTATATGAGCCAAAACTTTTTCTCGCTAACATGATCTCAATAAATTAGAGATGTGATATTATCTAATGCACTTATTAAGGTATTATCGCTATAAATTATTTAATAAACAAGATTCTAATGCAGTATAGTAAAAGTCTAAAAACAGCAGCAATTTCAATGAACTTGAGCAGAATATATTGAAGACTGCCGCGATGATGATCAAGGATGTCAAAATCAAAATTTTGCTTCAGGTCAAAATAGAATAATAAAATCAAAAATCATAAAATCGTAATCAAAATCGAAGGATTTTATTCAACTACTATTGTAAAATCGAAATAGGATAACAAAATCGAAAATCGTAAAATTGCACTCAAAATCGACGGATTCTACCAAAACAAAAATACTGTTAAATGAGAAAGTCTTCTATGATCACAAGCCTAAATCAAAAAGATTTGGGCACACTCACATAAAATGGAAGAAATTGAAAAAGAATGAAATTCAATGATATTAACTGATGTGGCAAAATTAGTTTTGCTTTAATTTTTTTAGTTTATGTGAGTGTGCCTAAACATAAGGTGTTGGGTCTGCAACAAAGTAAGAGTTTCTCCTATTAAATATATGTTGTTATAAATAGCATATAGTCATAAATGACTCAAAGTTGTCCACAAAATACTTATACATTAATGACATCAAGCCTAGATGCCAAATATTATTTAGTAGTCATAATAATGCTAAACAATGTAGACAAAATACTTAAAACAAATTTAGATGCATCACAAAACACTTAAAGGCAAAGCCTAGATGCAATCGCCAATTATATAGATTATCCGTCAACATGTTCATCTTCATCAATCGCTTACGGTGAAGAGGCAGTGCGGTGTGAAAGAATAAAAAAAACTTGGTCTTTTATGTATTTATAGAATTGGGTCACGGGTACAAACCATGTCAATTTACGAACCGGGTCAAATTTGACCCGTATAAAAAATGGACATAATCTTTTAAAATCAAGCAATTTTGCATGAGTTTTACAATTTTAATGTGATTTTATTATGATTTTTCATGTTTTGGAGTTTTGTTATGAATTTGAATTGTTGAAGGTGAGTAAAGTCGCAAAATCTTGAATTTTAGGATTTAAGTCGTGATTTTGACAACAACGATAATGATAGCCTTTGTTGGTGCAACCATCTCAAATTGTTGAGGTTCTCATTCACTTTTAACTTGCACTATTTTTAATTTATAGTTATCTTTACTCTTGAAACTCAGATTGTATCATAGAGCAGCATAGGATGAGGAGATAAAAGTTTAAAATATATTCACACCATTTAAATAGACTAAAGCTCCCTTATAAGGAAGAACAAGTAAATAGAAGCTACATTATTCCATAATGTTATATAACATCAACACTTCTAGAAACAATTCAAATAATACATTACCACTTTAATTTAACAAAAAACAATTAACGATAGGATATTTGACCAATCAGATTCTGCTGACCATACATGAAAGATTGAGTGATTATAATTTGTAAGTGTTGCATGCTGCTACATAAGATTCTTGTGTTTCTTGTCAAACTTCTCTCATAACAAT
>Ga0315914_1008409_pt1 | contig 13800 bp, 11 predicted proteins | sample MpolenodulesMG_FD_203920 | JGI IMG/M metagenome (GOLD analysis project Ga0315914, IMG submission 203920) | Medicago polymorpha root nodule microbial communities from Los Angeles, California, United States - elongated nodules | ecosystem: Host-associated > Plants > Roots > Nodule | place: USA...
GTAGAGACAAAGTTGCAGAGATGGTGGTTGCAGAGTTCGTGGTTGTACACTTCGTACATTGTACTTTGTCAACTCTGGTGAAGTAGCTTCTGGCGAGGTGCTTCTGATGACCATTGCTTCTGATGACTTTGCTTCTGATGACGTGTCTTCAGGATCTCTTCTTCAGACTCATTTCTTCAGATGCACTTCTTCAGATGCACTTCTTCAGACGCATTTCTTCAGATGCATTCTTCCAGACACTCTAAGCTTCAAATAAAATTCCTTTGCTCTTTAACTTGTTCAATCAGAATCTTTATGAATAGTACTTTGATTATGGATCCTGTACACTTGAACAAATTGATTACCATATCCAATTGATGATTTTTAATACCTTGTTATTATCAAAACTCAAGAGGTGATTTTGAGAAACACCCTTTGTTCCAACAACGTCGATACGGGAAAATTTTAAAATTAAAGATACGGTATGGTCAGGATACTTTAATAAAAAAATTAAATTCAAGACACCTATTAAAACTCAAAATACAGGACTATGAACTAAAATCTATTAACAATTGTGATTTGGTGGTTTGTCCCTTTGATGTTGTAGGCATCAATGGTGGTGAAAGTGTGTTTGATGAAATAAATTACGTATAATTGGGAACATACGTAAATGAATAGATGAAGTCACACTTGAGGCAGAGAATGCAGGTTGAGGAACATATATTGTGAGATGATAAATACTTTAAGATTTTGGTTAAAATATGGTGTCCACCTGTTAGCCTACATATTTGAATGTTTGTGTTTGACGGAAAATTTATTGAATCGAAGCGGAATTTCTTCAAGTGTACATTAAATGCAAGTGATTTCGACAAGAATCAATGGAAAAGGATTCAACAAGTCTTTGAATTCGACTAGAAGGAATTTAAATCCTCTTTGAAGAGGCAAGATAAAAGGACCAAGACACATGGAAACAATAGCCAAGTTTGTCAAACAAAAGCCAAGTTTGAAAATATAATCGTTCATTGGCTGTCCTAATTACTTATCTCCTAAATTGGTTAATGAAATTCAAGTTTAAAACCTAACCATTACTACTCTCTTCTTTGGACAACACTGTATGTAACCTAGGTTAGTCCGACATGTAGTTGTTGTGAGAAGCTTTGTATGAGTTTTACCCGTTGATTTCAGTAAATCATAAGTAGGCACCACATAGTTGTTTATTTCTTAAGTTGATTTCAAAAAAGACAAAGGGGAGATTCAAGGATTCCCTAGTCAGCGTTAATAATCTGAATCATAAACCTATCTTGCATTGGGTAGGGTAATTCAACCTTGCAACTCAATTTGATTTTATTTTACTGTCACCCTTTGAAATAAGTTTTACTAATTACTAAGTTGAATGATAATCCCTGTGGAGAACGATAAATTTACTACTTTATTACTTGTTACAATTTGGTGCACTTACCAATTTCGTCCATCAATGACTATATAGTTGGTTTATGGGTGCTCGATAAATCATGTTGAGGGACATGACTAATGTCTAAGGGCCCAATTTTGAACTTGACAAGGGTGACATGTTATGCCTTGTGTTCAAACTAAACATGAGAGAAAAAGGGTAATTAAACACAACATCGTTATCACGAAAAGATATAGTCATATCACATGACATTCCTGTCTCTTGGGTAGCTGTGATGTATTGTTATATTCTTCTTTGTTTATAATATTAAATATAATATTTAATAGTATTTCCAACACGACAAGAACCTACAGGGTCACACACAAAAATAAAGGTAAGTGAGAGATATAAGTGAGGTGCAATTAGTATATGGAGCTAATTAGTTGGCAAAGCCAGTAAATGGGTTATTAGGCTTACATAAGCCTAATAATGATCGCTTGACTTGCAAAGAACACAAGTGGTTCTATAAATAGAACATGTTGTAGCAATAGCACATTTTTATCCTAATTCCCCATTCTCTCTAACCCTTCATTCGGAAGTAGCTAGCAATTTGATTGATGAAATTTGTTTGTGTGGACTAAGTAAAGTTGTTGTTATTGAGCAGTACTTGTGATCTCTCACATTGTGAGTTCGACTTTTAAGGTTAACAAATGAATCCTTAAAGTGTTTTGATTTGTGATTGATATATTAATCAAGATCCGTTCATCGGGAAAAACCCAACACTCACTCCAGAGTTTTGTCAATTCACGTTCTCCATTGTGATTTGTGATTATTATTTTTATTTTTGTATAGTTTGTTCTTTTGTTGAAATAAAAAAGAAGGGGTGATTATTTTACCATAAACTGCGCCATTGATCTTACATGATAAGAAGAACAGTGGAGGGGGTGTACCTACAGACACTGCGACACTTAAGTTAGTGTTTTGAGCAAGAAAATAGGGTTACAAGTAAAGTAATTCATACCTTTAGGGATTATTTAAAGCCCCCTAATATATAGAGGGGAGGTACAAGTGTCGGTGTTAATGCCGGAAGATAGTTGTTCAGTAGTTATGGTCGCGTAAACAGTAACTGTCAAACATTACTATTATGATTCTGTGTTTGGATCAGCGTCCAATATTTCTACAAATGCCGCCCCTTACGGGGAAGGGGTGTGAAGCAAGTAATTATCCCAATGCTAAATTGGGCTTGTTTGTTATTGGATTGGACTCAAACGGGCTTACTCATTTGGGCAATCCTGAATAAAAACCTAACTTAACCCTAATTAATCATCAAGTAATCTCTATATAAATGTATGATTTTACTTTGGTGGAGAATACAAGAAATGGTCGGCTGCGCTTCGCCGAAGCTTGATTCCTCTCATTCTCTTTGGCGAGCTAAAACCTAACTACCTTGTGTTTGCAAAGAATAATAAAGATAGCCTTCCACTATATCTCTATCATTCATTGATGAAGATAATATGTTCGCATATATGAATTGATTATAATGATTATGGTAGAGTGAGATACTAATCTCAAATCATTGATATTTTTTCTTATCAATTGCATCTATTTTTTGGGATCATTTTCAATTTTTAATCTTATCTTGTTTTGCCTTGCCCAGATCCACGAACATGGCAAAAAAACTCACTTCAAAGATTATCATTTTAGATCTCATCAAATGGGTATCATCAAGATTCTATATATTTCGAGGCATTGTTATGGTTTACCCTATTGTTTGCTTTGGTAATGTCCAAGATAAAGCACATTCGAGTGTAATTTCTTTGATTAAATCTAGAATAAAGAAGACAAAGTTTTGTCTTTTGAAGAAGGTATACCTAGTAATCATTTTATCTTTTTTGCTATAAATAATTTCTTTTTGTTTTTTGGATTAATATCAAAAGAAATATTATTTATTTTAACTTAATATTTTATTTACTCTTAAATGAGTATCATAAGAAACAAATATATTTTTTTAAAGTACTAATTATAATTTGAGTTAATGTTGATTTTGATGTTTTCTCGCATGTATAAAATTAACCTTAGTTATGAATTTTGAACTAGATCCATTATGAAATTGAACACAACCTCTCTAAAAAAAAAACCCAGATTGGTGCATAAATGAAAACAATATTGAGTATCTACTTTTGAAATCATTAGAAGTGTCTCCCTGATTTAAATATAAATCCCTTTTATCAATCACCAAATGAATATAAAAGAAAACAATATCGAGTATCTACTTTTGAAATCATTGTACCTAGACAGGTGTACCCAAATGAACTAAACAGCAATCACCAAAAGTGTCTCGCTATTTTAAATCTAAATCACTTTCTGTCAATCATTGTACTAATTTTGCATGCATATAAATTCAATTCTTCCATAGCTAAATACAAAGTTGATAATGTTTTTAACAAATGTCAATATTATTAATTGTATCCAAACCAAAATGAAATTTTTGATGTGCATGTGTCATAGATTGATCAAAGATGATGAAAGTGAAGATGATTCTACACATGATCAACTTTTTCTAGGCGTGAAGAAAACCGAAAATAAGGTTAAAGTTGATTTGAATTTGAATGTGAGTGAGAAAAGGGAAGATGGTTCTGAACACTATCAACATTCCTAAGGCGTGAATAATTTGAATTTAAAAGATTGGGGTTTCCACTGATGAAGGAGGGTTTGGCAAGGTTTATAAGGGTAACATCGATAAAATTAATCAGGTTGTTGCAATAAAGCAACTTGACCCTGATGGACTTCAAGGAACCAGAGAATTTGTTGTTGAAGTGTTAACACTTTGTATGGCAGAACACCCAAATCTTGTCAAATTATTAGGATTTTGCGCTGAGGGAGAGCAGAGCAGAGACTTTTGGTTTATGAGTACATGCCTTGGGGATCTTTGGAGAATTATTTGCATGATATTTCTCCCGCAGAAAAACCACTGGATTGGAATACGAGAATGAGAATAGATGTTGGTGCAGTTAAAGGTTTGGAGTATTTGCATGATAAAATGAAGCCTCAACCTCAAATGTTCCAAAAAAAATTTAGGTGACGATTATCATCATAAGTTCTCTAATTTCGGCTTGGCAAAAGTAGGTCCAATTGGTGATAAGACTCAAGTGTCAACAAGGGTAATGGGAACATATGGGTATTGTGCTCCAGATTAATCGTATCAAAAACTTAGATCAAACAGTAAGAAAATATATTTAATGAGTACAATAGGTGCTAATCTGTCAGAAAGATTTGTATGCTACTCCTGATTTTATTATTCATTGTTATGTTAGAGATTTACTAGGGATGCCTTCCTTTAGGTATATGTCTTTTTGATGGAGTTTTTGGTATAATCCCCTCCATCTAGTATTTCCTCTTCTCTTTTATCAATATATTTTAGGTTGGTTAGCACCTTAGCTACCATCCTTTTTTTGAAAAAAAAAATAAAAAAATATTTAATGAGTAAATTATATTATAATTTTTTGGTTCCAAACATTTTATCCAAACCAAAATATATCTCTTTTTGTGTGTTTGTTTTATAATCTTTCAACTTTATTTTGTGACAGTTCAATTCAAAACAATGTATGTTGTTCCTATCCAATCCATTTCTGCCACCACTACCCAAAACAAGGGGTTCGATGGCAAATCTTGTCATCAAGTAAATTTCTAAACTAGTATGCGTGTTTGTTATTTTTTCCATTTCATTTTTTATCGATTTGATTGAGCTCGTTGTATTGTGGGTAAATACCACTAGATGATAGTATATTAATGTTCATCAATTATATTTGTTAGTTCATCTATTTATTTATTGATTTATTTAAAATATTATATAATATTTAATAATTCATATTCGTTGGGTTCAAATCTATGTAGAACTTATATTTTGTTACATTCAATTAGTTCAATTTCTTGAATTATTATTGGTATCGACCATGTTAGTGTCCTGTTTGGTATTTGTGTTGGTGCTTGGTAGGTTTTTATTGTTAAGTATTTTCTAATGAGTTGGCAATGCTTAATAATTTATAGTAGCTTGTGACTACTGAAGGAAACAAAAATTGTCAAAAGCAGTTTGTGCATCATGTTATTGAAACATAAATTGTCCATAATTCAACTAATTTTTGTGAATATCAGTATGGAGTTTATCTAATGAGATGAGATAAGGTTTTGAGGTATTGTGCGGTCAACATATACGACTGTTGTAATTATATTGCATTGAGTATATTCATAGCACAAAATGTACATGCATTTACAACAACATACGCTGCATGTAAGTTATAGTTATAAAGAAATTTGAGTTTGTGTTGTTTTTATTTTGTATCATTTTTTGTGTTTGTTATGAAACAAGAGTGAATTTATAGGATACAAGAAGGTGAACAACCTACTAGTGCTCTAGCTTGTACATTCAAGACATCTGCTTTTATGTCCGTGTCTGAAATGCTTATTAATAATGTTTTGGAAGATTGACAATTGAACAAGGTTAATCATATTGCTATTGTGTCTCCAAAGGAATATACTTTGAAAAGATGTGTTACCTTTCACCCATTTTATGTATTTAACACAATAAGTTCACTTTGTTTCATGATTATTAAGGCTTGCTTTCAGGTATGCAATTCAAACTAATGATGATAGGAGCAAAAATGTGTTATATTTAATATTTTATTATATACTATAAGAAATTCGTTGTAGATTGAATCCGGGGAACATGAAGAAAACTCCCTAAGTGGAAATCAAGGTTTAAAGTTTGAAAACGAAAATAATTCAATGCATTTAGGACACGTCTATGTGACCGTCCTAATGCTAGCTAGTGAATTGAGAAGACCCATTGAGGATGGGCCCTAGCCATGTTTGGAACAACCATTAATAATTTGAGTAATAAATTATTAACCTACCTGCATCAAACGTTAACGAATCAATAAAAAATTAACAATTAATGAGTTTGGAAGGGAAACGGGTTAGAGGATGTCGTATTTAAAAATTAAAAAAAAAACTCCCTTTTTTCATATATATTTTTATCATTATTAACAAAATATAATGAATTAACAAAAGTTAACAAAGGTTATTGAAGCCTCTAGCTGGTTATTTTGATGTTGTTGGTTTTAGTGTTTACCATTTTTGTGTCTTTTAGTCTAGCATGTTCGATTAGTTGATAGTTGTCTCCTAGAATGTGTTTAAGCACCCAAGCTTACATGTGTCTCAAGAAAATTCATTTTCATCATATATCATCTGTCAAAATCTATATTTCTTCTGCATGAATTGATTCATAGATGTCTGAATCGTATCACAAAAGCTTCTGACTTAGTGTGAATAAATTCATCATATTTTTGAATCGATTCACATTTAATCGTCTAAAAAAATACATGAGTCGTATCACAGTATGTTTCTGACTTATCCTGAATCGGTTCAAACTATTTTGAATCGTATCAACCTTCATCCTAGGCATTTTGAATCGACTCAAAAATCATTTGATATGCATCAATCTTCATAGCAATCTTCCTTTCTCAGTTTTGTCATTTAGTGGTCTGAATCGATTCACTCATTTAGTGAATCGATTCATGTAGTTGTTTTAGCTCGAAAATTTGCACTTCCTTGCCTTTTGTATATATACTCACCTCCATAATATTGAATCATTTGCATTTATTCTCTCTAGGTCTCAAAAACTCATTGTTCATACATTCTTCAAGATTAAACACTTTTTCTTAGAATCACTTTGTACATTTAGTCACATTGATTTGTTAGGGTGCTTATAGGGATTGTAAGTTTGTTCTCTCAAGGAAATTGATTGGGCTTAATCAAGGTTCCAAAGTGAAGTAAATAATCTCATTCCACCTCCAAAGGTCTTGGGGGTCTTTCTAACTGTTCTTGAAGTCGAAGGGGATTCGTTTACCGGACGTAACATCGAACACTTGAGGGAGAGTTCGAAGGGGTGCACGGGTTATCAAGGATTTGAAGATTCAAGGATCATCAAATTCAAAGGTTATTTAAAGTTTGGGGGAGTGTTTGCATATGTGTTAAATAATAAGTTTTAATTTCAAGGAACTCTAGTAAACACATTTGTATTCAACATTGGTACTTAGTGGATGACATTGGTGAAGGCGTACTTTATCAAGAAGAGTAGACGTAGCTCTAGCGAGGACGAGAAAGAACGAACTACTATAAAAATATCGGTGTTATCTCTCTTCCCTATCCTCTTTACTTTTCATTATTGCATAGTTTAATTGAATAATTGTTAGGATAATTGCTTGTGTTGATCTAAGTTATTTTTCATCAAAAGTTAACCTAATTCATTGAATTAGGTTTTAATAATTGGCTATTTGGCTTGGATCAATAGGGTTCAATTTTTATTCAAATATTCAATTTCATATGCATAGTGTTTTTTTATTGATAGCTTGATATTATTGTTCTTAGGTTTGGTATTGAAATTGTCTATGTTTTGGAAATTGTTCAAGACATATTAAAGTTTGATTTAAATAAGATTTGTATTGTGAATCACTCAATTCTACATTGAATGTTATGACACATAGGTTTATCTTTTTGCTTATTGTTGTGATTGTTCGCGCACGATTCAATAGTCAATTTGTTTAAAATCACATTTTATCAAAACTTCGGAAAACTTTTTCAAAAAGTTATTCACCCCCCTCCCCCCTAGCTTATGATCTTATTGGCCATATAGACTAACAAGTGGTATCATAGAGCTTGGTCTCTTCTTAACGGCTAACTACCAGAAGAGTTGATACATATGGCTAATAAGGAGCCCAAGGGGGCGTATAATAGAGCACTTACTTTCGATGAAGAAAATTATGAATATTGGAAAGAATGCATGAGCATTCATATCCAATTGGTAGACATGGATGTGTGGGACGTCGTGGTCAATGGGTGGTTTCAACCACAAGTTGTTGCCAACAGTGTAGCACAAGAAAAGCCAAAAGCCGATTGAACCGATGAAGACAAAAAGAAGGTCCAATACTATTGGAAGGCACATAATATTCTCATCTCCTCTCTTGGAACTAATGAGTATCATTCCATCTCTCATTGTAAAACCGCTAAAGCTATGTGGGATGCATTGGAAATCCTTCATGAAGGAACCTATGATGTTAAACAATCAAAAATTAATACCCTTGTGCAACAATATGAGCTTTTTTGTATGGAAGATGGTGAATCCATCTCCTCCATGCAAATGAGATTCACTCATATTGTCAACAAGTTGCAAAACCTTAGTAAGGACATTTCAAACCAAGGTTGCACTAATAAGATTTTGAGATGTATGACAAGGGAATGGCAGGCCAAGGTTACCGCTATCAAAAAATCACAAAATCTCAATGCTCTTAGTATGATCACACTCTTTGGAAAGTTTAAGGAACATGAACATGAGATCAATCGTTTCAAGTCAAGTGTGGAAGACTCTAAGAAGAAGGAAATGAAGTCCATTTATTTAAACACCACCTCGTCCGTCTCTACCTCTTCGGTTCAAAATGATGATGAATCCAATGAAGATGCGATAAATGAAGAAGAGATGAGCTTGTTTGTAAGACGGTACAACCGTTACATTAAAAGAAACGGGTTAAAGCACAATGACGAGAATCTTGTTAACTATAGGAAGGCCTCAAGAAAAGGAAAAGAATCGGATAGTGATGAGAAAGTAGTTAGTTGTTATGGGAAGAAAGGACTGCATTGCTTGGGAAGAAGATGAACTTACCTCCAATACTAGTGACACCAAAAACAAGGATGAAGACGACCTATGCTTCATGGGTCAAATAAAGAAAGCTAAAAATGAGGTAATCTTCTCGGACTCCGACTCCGATTCTTACTCTGATTTTAAACCCACTTCTAAGGACTCACAAGATTCCATTGAAGAAATGCATGCCGAATATCTAAATGCTTTTGAGAAACTAATTGCTCAATAGAAAACTATTTTAAGATTGGAATCTGAAATCTCCAAACATAAGGAATCCTTTCAAAGTTTAAGAGATAAGCATGCTTCACTTGTTAATGAGAAAATTGTAAGTCGCACAATTGAGTCACCTAAGAGAAATTCACCCAAATATGATAATTGGATGGATTATGCTAGTTGTGAGATTTGCCCTAGCTTGCATCAAGAGATTAAATCTCTAAATAAGAAACTAGAGCAAGCATCTAAAGGTTCCATGACTTTTGCTATGAACTCAAAAGATGAAAGAGCTCCATTTAAAAGACCCTACACAAAATACTCTTATGTGAGAAACAATAAGAATCATAGCAAAACTCATGTAGCTACAATTAGGTGTCATTATTGTTGTATAAGTGGCCACACCACACCTCATTGCCACATTAGGATAGTTGAAATTCCTAAGGGGGTAATGATGTGGGTGCCTAAAGTCACTTGTTGTAAAACTCATCCCAAGGCTCCAACTTTTGTTGGAACCAAAGGAATCCTAATTGATTTGTGCAAATGTGTCTTGCAACTTTGAAGGAACTTTTTCCCTCTAGGTTGTCCAAGACGCTAAAACTAAGATGTGTTCCTTTTATCACTTTCATATTCTTTAGCACATCTTAAAAATCAACTATGGTATTCGTTGTTTTCTCTTACACCTAAAAGATTGGAAAAGGTTTGTTTGGTTTTAGTGTGTGTAGGATTGATGATGAATGAAGTAAGTCAAGGATGATGCTCCAAAATAAGCTCCTTGTTTCTCAAGGACATCATGAGTAAAAGTGTGATGAAGACGTATTCGAGAACTTTAAACTCTCAGCCTCTCCATTGTCTTATCATGTTAGTTGATCACAATAGACTTCTCAACGATCATTTCATCTTGAAGAACTCTAGCAAGGGAGTAATTTCATTGGTTATAGGTAAAGTTCTCTTGGAGAATCAAATGTTTTTTGATCCCTCCTTGAGAATATCCTATTTCCATACTCTATATGTTTTGTTATATCTCCCATGTTTTTATTGTGTTTATTTCATGAGTGGTTGTTTTGATCTTCTTTTCTTGACCCTTTGTAACCACTGCTTCTGCTCATGAACTTCTTGTTCTTCCTAGCCAAATACTGAAGTCTATTCGTAAGCATAGCTATCTCTTTAACAACAACAGGATCTTCATCAGAATCCCCAGCAGGAGACTCTACCTCGGATTCATTTGGTTTGAGTTCTTGTGAATACTTTCTTTTAGACTTTAGTGCAATACTCTTTGGCTTCTTAGCATATTCTTGCTCATTAAGACCAATCTAATGACATTTGAGAGAGCTTATGAGATCTTCAACACTTAGAGTGTTTAGATCCTTAGCTTCCTCAATAGCAGCAACTTTAGGTCTCCATCTAGCAAGTAAGCTTCTCAGAATCTTGTTCACGTGATCAGAAGCTACATAACTTTTCTTTAGTATATGAAGTCCATAGACAATAGTCTGAAACCTTGAGTACATAGCCTCAATGATTTCATCATCTTTCATCCTTAACAACTCATATTGATGAACAAGCATAATAGCTTTATCTTCTTTGACTTTCTTGTTACCTTCGTACTTTGAGCACAAGGAAGCAAACATTGATTTAGCAGTTGATTTATCACTCATATTCAAGTACTCCTTGTGAGGCAAAGCAGAAATAAGAATGCCTCTGATCTTGTGATGTTTCTTATACATCTTCTTCTGAGCAGGTGTGTATTTGTTTCTATCAATAGCAGCTCCTTCTTCATCCAAAACATAGTCACCAACACCATCTTCAAGAACATCCCATAGTTCTTCATCTAAACCCATAATGTGACTATACATTTTGGTTTTCCATCAAGAGAAAGTATGAGGATCTCCATTAAACATAGGAGGCCTGTTAGACCAAGATGACTTATCTTCAGTAGTACCATAATCATATGGTATAGCAGTATAACCAGAACTGGAACCTTCAACAGTTGACATGTTTTTCTCTGATATTTTCCAGTCATACTATTAAGTGCTAAGACAACAGAACCGGAGCTTTGGTACCAATTGAAGGTGAGAAAAACACAATAAGGGAAGGTGGTTTGAATTATGTTAGTTTTTTCCTCTTTTTAAACTAAGAACAAGGTTCATAGTCTAATGCAGCGGATAATATATATATATATATATATAGAGAGAGAGAGAGAGAGAGAAGAAAGACACAAAGAAATTATATAGATTTCTTCCACAATCCGGAAGTAGTCATGTCCCTCTTGCACTTCCAAGGAGAGTTCACTAAATCAATATCTGATTACAAATGCTCAAGCATAAAAGCAAGAGACTTCCAAATATTCAAGCACAAAAGCAAGAGATTTTCTATTCTCAAGCACAAAAGCAAGAGACTTCTAGACAAACACAATTACACAAAAAATGTTTGAGGTTGAACACTTGATATATAATCAGTGGTATTCACAATACAAATCAGATGTAGACTCTGAAGACTCTAGAATTTCTAAGATATGAAAGTTGTTAAGAAATTCTAAGTGAACTTTGATGTCGAACAATTTCAATAGAGTTTTGGCACTAGTAAATTGTTCTTGAGTCTATTTTGATTTTCAAGTCTTCACTCCTTTATATAGAGGTGTCAGAGATACGTTGATGATTGCCAGCAGATCAAAAAGAGTCATTGTTAAATCTTGGTCATCACCAATGATCTTTTGCTTGATATGGTTATTGTCCTAGGAAGGAAAAATTTCAAATTCATTCCTTATATAGAGAATTAACCAGCGTAGACACAATTGTTGCTTGTACTATTGCAAACATGAAGAGTGGAATAGTGGAGTAGTGGTTGTACAATTGTATTATGTCCTTTTCCTGCGCTCTTCAGTGGATAAGCATCTAATGCCTTCCAATTCCTCTGAAATACTCGTTGCTCCAGGCTTCTATTCTCTCTGCAATGATATGTCTTCATAATAACAAACTTTTACCAACTGCAGCTTCTAGTCTTTAGACTCTGATGAATTTCAGCTTCTAATGCTCTTCAGACGCTTCATGATGTCAGCTTCTGATGGTCTTCAGACTCGGGTAGTCTTCAGACTCTGTCTTGCAACATAAGCTTCCATTGAAAATTCCATTGCTCTCTTTTGTTCTTTCAGATTCAATACTTGAATATAGGACTTATAAATTTTCGTCTATGGTCCTGCACACTTGGACAAATTTTAGCAATACCAATTGACATTTTAATACCTTGCTATCATCAAAACTTAAGGTGGTAATGTTAAACACATTTTGTTCCAACACATTCACCAGTGTTTCGGTTTTTTGAATGTTTAAACTACGCACTTTATCAAATGTTCAGCCACGAGTGTTTCAGTTTTTCGAACGTCTAAACTAGGTACTTTTTCTTTTGTTTTAGTTAAGTTGATGTATGGGTCAAACTTCTTACTCTTGAATTATTTTATGAATGAGATATACTTATGTATATTTTTGCATTTTTAGTCTTTATTAATATATTTATTTGAGATTGTCTTCAAATTTTAGAGAACAAAATTTAAATCAGGCCATATCAATTTCAAAAATAAATAAATATTGAAGAACAATTGTACAATGTCTCTAAAGTTTTGATGATAACAAAGTATTGAAGAACAATTGGATATGTTAATATATAGACAAGTGTGCAGAACTATAAACTAAAATTTATCAAGTTATGAACATATATAAGGTCATCTGAAGTACAAGAGAGGCTAAAGACTTGGTACAAGATCTGAAGAAAGGTCAACCAGAAGTCAACGCTTAAATCAGAAGTGAAAATACACCCAGAGACCACTGAAGGTCAGACTCTAGAGCACCAACATCTGAGTCACCCAGACTCATGAAGCACCAAACTCAGAAGATTAAGAAGACACGTCAGCTTTGTCTTCTTCTGAAAAAAAGTGTCGCTTTTAGCTTCTGACCATGTACAATTTGTCTTCTTCTGGATCACGTGCTAAGTTAAATTCATTGACAAAAGGAATGAATGGATGATTTCAATTGCCGCAAGGGAATTACAAATTTCTTTTCAAAGTCATGAACCAAATAAGGAAACATTTCAACGTCTATGGTCAGGCTTCTCAAAAACTCTAATTTATGCGATGGCACCTCTCCAATGTCTCTCATATCCCTCCTTATATAATGAGCTAAAGACTTGAAGAATAGAGAAGCTCTACACATTTTAAAAGTGCTCTTGGTTTGTCAAAATCAAAGCACTTTTGAACTTATCATTTCTTACAAAGCTATTATCTTAGAAATTCATAAGTCCTGGAGTTTACTCTGTGTTTGCAATTGTTTACACCTCTGATTGTATATTAAGTGTAAAAATAAACAATCTTTATTTGATTACGTTACATTGTGAGAAGTCTCTTTCAGTTGAGATTAAACATTAGAAGTCTCTTGCTTGTGTGTTTAAGTATTTGTCTTTGAGATTATAGGGAAAATCCCTTGGCAGCGCAAGCTCTCTCTCTCTCTCTCTCTCTCTGTCTCTCTCTCTCTCGGGCAGG
>Ga0315914_1008410_pt1 | contig 13798 bp, 12 predicted proteins | sample MpolenodulesMG_FD_203920 | JGI IMG/M metagenome (GOLD analysis project Ga0315914, IMG submission 203920) | Medicago polymorpha root nodule microbial communities from Los Angeles, California, United States - elongated nodules | ecosystem: Host-associated > Plants > Roots > Nodule | place: USA...
ACGTAGTTTAATTATTGTCGTTTATGTTGTTAAATTCTGTTGATGAATTATATGCTTATTATTATTGAATGTGAATCTCACCCCTTCTGTTTGAATGTTGCCTCTACGTGGGTAACGTGCAGATAACCAGGATTAGCTGTTGTTGTGAGTTGACTCTCTCATGCGTCGTCTTAGGGTCGCTCTGATACGTAACGAGATGGGGATATTTGCATTGTTTTCCATTTGTTACGTATTATTCATGAACTATGTTGTTGAAACTATTTGAATTAGAATTTCATTAAAGTTGTTTACGTTGAGGCCGTAGTGCCAATGTTGTTGGATAATGAATTAATTTTCCGCTGCGAGGTAATTGAATTTTGAGAAAGATGTTTTAATAAATAGTAATTTTTCTCTATTTATATTTTAATGTAGTGTGATATTTCATTTAATGTTGAATGTTGTGATTATATGTATTATTTACATTGTTGGGAAAACGGGGTGTTACACATGAAGCGTCGTAGACCAATCGGTTCCAAAGATAAAAATCCTCGAGCAAGAAAATGAGCTAAAAGGAAAGATAGTCCAAAAGAGGATATAGAAGCTCTAAAAGAGTCTTCTTACATAATTGATATTTTAGTTCCAGAAGAAACTGATCAGATACCTGAAATTCAAGAAAATAAAGAGATCTCAATAAATTATGTCACTACTGGAATCCAATGGAACCGACATCAACCTTGGTGATATTTTTGCATACAACATAGCACTAAATGTAATAAATGATAACGAGGATCAAGAATCAAGGTCTATTAAAGAATGTAGACAAAGCAAAAATTGGTCAAAATGGAAAGATGCAATTGAAGCAGAATTAAACTCTCTTAATAAGAGATAGTATTTGGACATGTCCGAACACCTAAAGGCTTGAAGTCAGTTGGATATAAATGGATGTTTGTGCGAAAATGCAATGAGAATGGTGAAGTTGCAAGATACAAAGCAAGACTTGTTGCTCAAGGGTTTTCCCAAAGACCCGAAATTAATTTTTATGAGACATACTCACTTGTAGTTGATGCAACTACTTTTAGATACTTAATTGGCCTTATAGCTCATGAAGGGCTCAATTTACACATGTTGGACTTCGTTACAGCCTACTTATATGGCTAACTTGATAGTGACATTTACATGAAACTTCTGAAGAGCTTCCAAAAGCCATAGATTGCTTATAGAAAGAGTTCGAGATGAAAGACTTAGGAAAGACAAAGTTTTGTCTTGGATTACAAATTGAGCACCTAAAAGGTGGGATTCTTGTGCATCAAGAAGCTTACATAGCAAAAGTGTTAAAGCGTTTCTACATGGACAAATCTCATCCATTGTCTACTCCAATGGTTGTAGATCCTTGGATGTGGAGAATGATCCTTTCAAACCTCGAGAAGAAGGTGAAGAACTACCTAGTCCTGAAGTACCATATCTCAATGCAATAGGAGCATTGATGTATCTTGCTAATAATACACGTCCTGATATATCATTTTTTGTCAATTTATTATCAAGGTATAGGTCTTCACCCACACGAAGACATTGGAAACGAGGTTAAGCATGTACTTCGTTACCTTTGAGGTACAATAGAAATGGGATTGTTTTATCCCAAAGTACCCAGATTAGAATTAATTGATTATGCAGATGCAGCTTATTTGTCAGATCCTCGTCATGGTTACTTGTTTACAAGTGGAGATGCAACCATTTCATGGAGATCTGTAAAGCAGACCATAACAGCAACATCATCAAATCATGCAGAACTTTTAGCACTCAACGAGGCAAGTAGAGAATAAGTTTGGTTAAGGTCATTGATTCAACATATACAAAATATTTGTGGTTTATCTTCTGGAAGAATGAATGCAACAATCATTTATGAAGATAATACAACATGCATTGCTTAGTTGAAAGAAGGATACATTAAAGGAGACCGAACCAAACATATTTCTCCAAAATTCTTTTTCACTCATGATCTTGAGAAGAATGGTGATATCAACATTCAACAAATTTGTTCGTCTGATAATCTTGCAGATGTTTTACAAAGTCACTCCCAATTAAAGTTTTTGAGAAACTTGTATTGAGAATTGGTCTTCGTCGTTTAAAAGATATTTGTCTTCATGAGGGAGAGAAATAAATGTGTTTTGCATTCTTTTTCCCTTCACCAACGTTTTACCCCATTGGGTTTTCCTTGTAAGGTTTTTAACGAGGCAGTTCACACTCAAAATGATATTGTACTCGTTTTCCTTCACTAAATTTTTTTTCCCACTGGGTTTTATTTTAGTAAGGTTTTAATGAGGCATATCCTCGATGGACATACAAGGGGGAGTGTTATAAATATTAATAGTGGATGTCCAAATAGCAAATGGGTTAATGGGCTATACTACTAGATGATTGAGATTAGTCCATAAGTTATTCTATTTCTCTATAAATAGAGCTCCTTTGTAACATTTTCAAATACACCAGAGAATAATAATACTTCTAATTTCTATTCTCTCTTCCTCTCCTGCTCTCTATTATTGTTTCTATTTACTTAGTTTCATAACAAGTAGAGATTAATTATTACTCTTTCGTCTTATTTAAAAAAAAGATTTTGAGTCAACAAATGTATTAAGGTTTTCACTGAACCAAGGACTAGTGGTCACTAAAATTATTGATAATATATAAATATAAAATAAAGTTCTAATAAACATTAAGTACGAAGTTGAAATGACAGAGTTTGACTAAAACGTTAGGGTGGATACTTAAATAATTATGTATTAAACAACTACTATAAATTATGAAACTTTCTTTGTACATTACAACTGTTAACTAAGAGAATTTTCAGTTTGACATAACAATATGCCAAGTATAAGCATCACAAAAATAACGTATGCCACTTTTGAAACCGTGGAAAACTATAATCGTTGAAAAAATATTTAAAGACTCGCAAAATAGACCTATAATTGAATTATTTAAATTTTTCAGGTGAGCCACTACACCATTTTGCGGGAATTTGGATCAACCGAAATCTAAAACCAACACAAAATTGTAAAAAGCTCGGCAATAGATCTATAATCGTTGATTTTTTAATTTTTCAGGGTGGGCCGTGGCCCACCCTAGCTTCTGAAGCGCTCCACCACTGCCAAGGACTGTGACATACATAAGTCTTATGTTTAAATATAGAAACCTAGCGAACACTCTTTTTAGAATGTCGCATAATAATTTTATTCTTCTCCCCATGGTAAAGTAGATGAGATAGAGTTGTCCATTTGTAGAACGACTAAAGTAAGAAAGAGTATGTTATGAACTTCTAAGATTTATAAACGAAGTTAAATCCTTTAGATGAAAATTTAAGAATTCCAATTCTTTTAGGTTTGAGTTGCCTTTGAGAGAGTAAGACTTGAGGACCCTGCACCTTTTAATGTTGCGTATAAGCTTAGAATGATCAACATGTGTAACTTTATAGCTGGAGGAGCATATTGCACCACACTCTCAAAACTTATATAGAACTGTTGTTGTATAATTGAATGATGATTTGTGTTTTAAATCCAACAAGTAAATAGAGGAGATTCGAAGAATCCTAACAACCGTTAACATTTTGCAATCAAATCAGGTTACTAACTCATTATTGTTTTGCACAATTAAATCGAACTTGCAAACCCCCCTAATTTACTTGCTTTATTTAATTTAAATTATTTTTATTTTCTGTTCTAATAAGTAATGCTAGTTGCCGAATTGAAACGACAATCTATATGAAGACGATCTTACTTATCACGTTGTTACTTGTGAATGATTTGGTACACTTGTCAAAATTTTCCATAGGTAAAACATCATCTACTTAGAATTTTTTGTACACATGAATATATATTAGGGTATCCTAATTGTTCTGGTATACTTTTGTATCATTAAAACTTAAGGTCTTATGTTCTTTAACTAAGTTTGGTCTAACAACCTCTTGGAGGTGGTTTCTAACTAAGCAAATAGGAAGACCTTGTATATATTTTGAGTGGTTCTCAAACCCTCCTCTTTAATTACATTATTTAAATAATATTTAAAAACATTAAATAATCTTTTATAACACCTTTTTTAATCCATATCATTAATAGTTATAATAAATTAAATAAATGACGTAATTTATGTATGTAATAAGTCTAAAATATGATTTTTTTTTTTATAATGAATACCATTAAGGGAAATGCTAATGTGTGCCCTAATGACACATGTTAAAAAATTAAAGATAGAATTATGTGTTGAAAATTGTGCCAATTTATTTGCTCTTTACGAAAATCTTAACATGTGACCTAACATGACCTATAAGAAAAAGCAAGTGCAATGAAAAGTATTTAAAGAGAAATGCAATAATTATATTTCAGTCAAATATTTTCTTAAAAAAGATATTTGAAATAATTAAGATCTTGTTCAAATGACGTATTTAATTTATTGAGTCAAGACAAAAATAATATTTTTTTACTAACAAAGAACTCCTTCATAAATAGTCTATTGTAAAGTGTTATTTGTCAACCTATCAGAAAAAAACTATTAAGAAAATAATGGCATCCCACATCAATCACCTTCATTTTACCTTGACAATTATGTGTCTTGCTTTTGTTGTGATTGCAGGTAACAAACCAGTTCCATATTTAAATGTTGTTATATTTTCAACGAAATAATTACAATTGTATAATACGAGAGTGGTGTTTTAAATGCTTTTTTTTTTTTTCCTTAGATGAAGTGCTAATCCACTGAAATTAAGCTCACACATAACTGTGCGATCCTGGGTTCGAACCCGGGTCACGACGTCCGACCATGTAATTTTGATATTTGCCAGTTGAAACTATGTTTTTAATCTCATGCATATTTTTTTAATCTCTAAATTGTTGGAACTATGTTTTTTTCTGTTTATGAAAAATTATATAATAAGTTTGAAATGCCAAATATTTCTTCAGAATATTAGATGATATTTCTAAATGTGTTTTATTGCCTGTAGCAAAAGCTGCTGTGATAAATCCAGGACCTTGCTTTTTTTTGGGAGCATGTCCAGATGATTCAGAAAAATGCCACCAATTTTGTAAAACGTCAAAAGGCATCGATAAAGGAAAGTGTCACAAAGACACGAACGCTTGTTGTTGCAATAATATTGGATAGATTTATGTTTGATCATTACAGTTTTTCAATATGTTTGATCAAGTATATCTACAAACGAGTCTTTATGAATTTTATAAAAATAAGTTGGAAAATTGTAATTTCAAATAAAAATACTATTGCTATAAGTGCAGTTTTGCTCTGATTTTATATGGGACCTCCGCAAGTAAACGGTGAGGTTAGTCTTCTCGAATTAATCGGTTCTTGAATCGGATACCGAGTTTTAAAAAAAAATATTAAAGATAGATTTATGAAGAAGCACGTGCTTAAGGGGGTCAAAAAGCATGCAATACAAACTACTCAAAACAAACTAGACAAACAGTGAAGGCAAAAGTAAAACTGAAATATAGCTGATGCAAGTTAAGGAGTTAGACCACCGATGATTGTCAATCGACACAAACAATAACTTTATGCGTCTTCAACCACCTCCACGAATGAAGCTTGATGTGATCAAGAAGCTGCTCCAACTTAAGCTATTTGTTTAAAAAAAATCCTAGCATTAGGCTCATTCCAAATTATCCAGATACAAGTCATCCAACCAACGAATATCCCTGTTGAACACTTGCGCACCGCCAAATTATTGTGCATGCTCACAAATGTTAGCTGGGGGTACAATGTAAATACCCAACGACCAAAGAACAAGATGTCAAATACTGCCAAAGAAATCACGACCGAAAAATAGAAGATTAATTGACTCATATTTTCCACAACCTCTTGAACAAATCAAAGAACCAAAAGCACCATTCTACGCCAAATTAATTTATCCTTAGCTGAAATTCTCCTCTTAAAATTTCTCCATGCAAATAAAGGCACTTTCAGAAGGATTGCTTTGTTCCAATTTTTTTTTGAATAGATACTAATGTTGTGTTGTTCAGTTTGAGTAAGAATGTTATATCCTTGTTGGCTTTTTATCAAAAATTAGAGTAACGAATCCGCAGAGATCTCGCTTAGCTCGATTTAAGTTTGTAATAAAGATTTTCTGAACAAGTATTTATAAAAGTGTTTTAGTGATTTGAATCAAAGTAAACTGAAACAGAATAGATAAAGTTGTTCTGAGATCGAATTTCAATAACTATTACTTTTTTTTTTGAGAGAATAACTATTACTTGTATATTCCCTCTTAATCTATTATATACTTTTTATGCTCCAAATATAACTTAACCTATCCCTCAGTACGTCTTTGGTAAGGTTAACAACGCAAGATCCATAGAAACAACCGACTTCCAATGCATCTGTGACAAAATAACTTATTATTTCTATGGCATAAGCTCAGATAGTTATACATGAATATAGACCTGCCTGCTATCTCTAGGGCGATAATACCTATACATAATTTAAACCACATCCTTTAGATAGCAAGGCTGTCTAGGCTCAACCTAAATTAAAAGATCAATTACAGAACACTACATCGTCGACAAAACATTAAGAAATGATTTAATCTAAATATTATATTGAATTCATAAATCAAATACAATCAGCAAGATTAAGATTACTACATAGATTCTTAGCTCTTTACATCCAATTCCATCACAAAAGAGAGTTCACTACCCCATGAGATACATAACTAACACAAGAGAGTTGATAGATGTGGAGGAAACATAAACAAGCATGTCTCCAAGCTTATTTAGCCCTCCAATGGTGACGCAGTCGGAAGCGTAGAATAGCAAGTGCTAAACCTAGATAGAAAAATAACAAGTTTGCAAGCGACAAACTTTTGAAAATAGGGTTCCAGAATCCACCAAAAATTGAGAAAACTCTTTGAAATATTATTGAATGAATAAAAGTTATGTCTCTTAGGCTACAACTGATAAGCTTAAATAGGGAAATAACAAACTCCTAATGGACTAAAAATAACAAACTTAAAACAAAACAAACAAATAATAAAATTAGGCTGAAATAATAAAATACTAAGGAAACCCTCCTACATCAAATGGTGTGTTTGCCTTCTTTTACTCCATATTGGTGTAGTCACGCTCAAAACCTATAAAAATGTATGGGAAATAGATGTAACAGATTCCTCCCGCAACTTACAAATATAAACGATATTTATATCAAATCTATGGTTTTTATGCTAAACTTACAAAACAAGTCGTTAAGTGATATCGTAAATAACTGTAATTGAACACTTATTGATCGAGGTTGTGTCAGGTGTCCAACATGTGTCAGACATAGACGTGTTAGAGTGTTGTGTCCGACACATGTGATTACATTGAAATATGTAATTTTCTCAAATTATTATAACCTTGACGTGTAGTGTTAGTGTCCGTTAAATACTAGCAACGATCATTAATCATTTCAAACAATTACATTAACTTCAAATATCAAATCATTTCATAATGAAACACAGTTTCAATTCAAGTAATCAACAATCATTGCAATTTCCAAAATGCAAACCTCTAAACGAATGAGTAGTTGGTTATATAATATACCTACGATATTGAAGAGGCATGTTACCAGCTTTCCAAATGGCGATCTTCTCAAAAGCATCAATAGAAAGAACAAAATGCTTATTAGGAGGATTGCAATGTCCACCACCTTCAACCGTAAACCCATAATTCGGCGCACAGAAATTGCTGGCAGTAACGATAATCGAAGAAACAGGCAATAACGTGCAAGAAAATGCACTAACGCGCCCCTTTGGTATGAGTCATGCACTCTAGGCACGCACCCCCGAGAGTATTTCATGCACCCTGAGCATGCTAAAAAAACATTTGTGCGCCTGAGGCGTGTGACACAGGCGCCCAAGGCATGCTGACTTCGGGAAATAATTATTTTTTTGCTACTTTTAAGTGGAAAGGCCCAATTTCTAGGCCCAAAGTCAGGTGGAAATCCAGCCTATAAATACAACTTCTCTCTTTCAAAATTCTTCATTTAGAACGAAGCGGTTCAAGAGGTAGGAAAGCACTAGGAGCTTCAAGAGAGGGGTCTCTCTCCTAATCTAAGTCTCTAAGATATGTTTTATTTCTTTTGTAATTTGTCTTTAGTTACCATGAGTAACTAAATCCTATAAGAGTAGGGTTATAAGACGAACCTTTATTTTATTTGTTGGATTATTTTAATTTAAGTTATTTATTCAGTTATTTTATGAATTCTATTTAATTTTATTATGCAACTTCTTTTTATCACCCGAAGTGAACCAACCCTGAGATAATGGTAATTAGGGAGGTGACATACCTAATATCGATGAAAACCTACCCGAATCAGGAAGTAACTAAGACAACGATGTAACCACCTTAATTGGGGGAATAATACTAACAACGGTAATTAAACCTAGGAACTAGCATAATAACTTTACTTTTCTTATATCTTTGCTAAGGTAGACGAGATAGGGTTGCCCTTTTGTAGAACTACCGAGAGGGAGAGTATGTTGGTGAACTTTTAAGATTCATAGACGAGTCAACCTTTAGGACCATTGAGAATCCAGGAATTCTAACTTAAGTTTGCGTTTCAATTACCTCTGAGAAAGTAAGAATCCCACGTACATCTACGTTTGAAGGTGCATCCCCTATAGGATTGACGGTCCTAAGCATTGACACACGTAGGAACTCCGGTGTAAGGGTACAACTCGACAGCTAGAGGGGAATAACACCCGAACAAACTCATTACTAAAATAGAAGACATATAACCAATTTTTGAATAATGCTTGACCATTAATTAATTCCAACAAATGAATAGATGGGATTCGAAGAAATCTAACTACCGCTAACATTCTAAAATCAAAACTGGTTACTTCTATACTCTCGCTCTGAGCAAACAGATCAATTTGCGCAAACATTCCCCCCAATTATTCTATTTTATTGTTTTATTTAATTGTTTTCTGTTCTTAAATAAGTAACGTGAATTGCCTAGTTGAAACGACAATTCATGTGGATACAATACTCTATGTATACTTCATTACTTGGTAAACGGTTTGGTACACTTGCCGAAATCCAACAATCACCAACTCACTAATGTTTTCTGCAATCAAATTAAACTTGCAAAACCCCCCTAATTTACTCGATTTATTTAATTTAGTTGTTTTTATTTTCTGTTCTAACAAGTAACGCTAGTTGCTGAGTTGAAACAACAATCTTTGTAGAGACGGTCTTTCTTATCACTGTATTAATTGTGAGCGATTCGATGCACTTTCCAAAATTGTCCATCAACATAACTCATTTACTTAGAATTTCGTGTACACATGAACACATATTAGAGTATCATAATTGTTCTCATATACTTTGGTATCATCAAAACTTAAGGGTTTATATTCTTTTACTAATTTTGGTCTAACAACCTCTTGAAGGTTGTTTCTAACTAAGAAAAAAGGAAGACTTTGTATGAATTTTGAGTGGTTCTCAAACCCTCGTCTTTACATAATTTAAATAATATTAAGGACTTTAAATAATCTTTTATAACAACATTTTTATTTCATATCATTATTAAAAAGGGTGTTATTAAAAATTATAAATTAAATAAAAGACGTAATTTATTTATGTAATAAGACTAAAATATGATTTTTTTTTTTTTTTTTTTTATCAGAACTGTTATATCGTGCGAACAAGGTTCCACAAAATTTCACGAAACAGTTAGTTACTCAGGAGCAAAACTTTTAGTTTTCTATTTCTAATTTTCAAAAGTACAAGAAGTAATTTAGTTAAAGAGCAACGATAGTTGTACAATTATTTTGTGACAACTTCGTGACAATTTTATCTCTTATACTTATATTATGTTTTTGAGAAATGATATTTGTACAACCATTTTGTGACAACTTTTGTGACAACTTTCTCTCTCGTAATCACATTATGTTTTTACTTTATCTCTATACTACTTTGGTTTTTGTGTCAATGCCTAATTTTCTTCATAAATATAGTTGTGAACCAAATCGTTGTTCAAATAACACATTTCTATGTTTTTACTTTCTATCTCTCTTGTGTTGATTTCCGTGTCAATATCTACTTTTCGTTGTAAAGTTAAGGTTGTCATAGAAGTTGTCACACAAATGATTGTTCAAATAACACACATCTAATTAAATATCTGGCGTCAATGTCATGAGCTCGTCGTATTCAACTCACACATTAACTTGTTTCCTCCACCGTTACTGCAGCCATAATGATTCATATCAATGAAAGTGAAACAATGTCTATCACTTATTTATCAACTCTACAAAAAGAAAGATAATTAACTCCATCAAACTCATTATGTTCCATATGTATTAAATTCTCAATCTATACTCATGCAAGAGCTATGATATCGAGCTATTCTCTATCTCACATTTGGTGTAATATTTGAGATTTACACAACTGCTAAGAAAATGATTAGTAGAAATAATAATAATAAAAAGACATTCGATTTGGCTTAGATAACTTCTTAAAAAATTTGATCTAATCCAATTTCATTTTTTTTAGGAAACCTAATCCAATTTCATGTATTTTGAAAAAGAAATCCAAAATTTTATAGTTACAAAGTACATTTAAACTCATCCAATAAATTTCGATCGTGTTTGTTTTTCAATTTTTCCAAATCACTTTATGGCTTTATTTTAGATCGGTTTGGATGTGAGTAAATTGATAAAAGGAGAAGGGACACCTTTGTATTTTTTTTTGGTAGAAGGCACCTTGGTGAATGATTCATAAACGTACAATTTTCTAAAATTGAATATTCCATCATAACCATTCGTTTGATCCTGTTAAATGAAGTATTCCATCATAACCGTTCAATTGATGCCACTAGAAAAGGAGTATGATGTGTCATAGAGGTAGGCCACAATTTCAATTAGCGTGCACATCATTCGTGAGTTTTTGTCGAATTTAATTCACACCGTTACGCATTTTCAATTTTTTATAAGAGCTTTGCTATATGTAGCGAATTTTGTTTTCTCGAAAATTTCACGAGGGTGATACTATGTTAAAAGAGAAACACAAAACCACATTATCCCAATTGGTTCCAGATTTGGTGGGATAAAAGGTAAGTAGTTGTGTTCAATTTGCGATGCATTAGTCAGACATCTCTCGCGATATTTAGCATTATTGTTTTTATAATGAATACTACCATATAATAAGAAAAAGCAAGTGCAACGAAAAGAGTTCAAAGAGAAATGCAATAATTATATTTCAGTCAAATATTTTCTTAAAAAAAATATTTGAGTCAAATAAGATCTTGTTCAAATATGGTATTTAATTTATTGAATCAAGATCCTCTCAAAAAACATTGATTGAGTCAAAGAAAAGAAATATTTTTTTACTAACAAAGAAAAAAAATACTTACTTACTAACAAATTATATTTTAATTTATTGCATTAACTACCTTTTGTCATCTTAAATAGTCTATTGTAAAGTGTTACTTGTTAACCTATCAAAAAATAACCCCTTAAAAGAATAATGGCATCCCGCATCAATCATCTTCATTTTACCTTAGCAATTATGTGTCTTGCTTTTGTTGTGATTTCAGGTAACAATCCAGTTCCATATTTAAATGTTGTTATATTTTCAATGAAATAACTACATTGTATAATACGAGAGTCGTGTTTTAAATGCATATTTCTTTTTTTTTTGGTCAAAAATGCATATTTCTTTAATCTTTAAATTGTAGGAACTATGTTTTTTATGAAAAATTATATAATAAGTTTGAAATGCCAAATATTTCTCCAGAATATTAGATGATATTTCTAAACGTGTTTTATTTCCTGTAGCAAAAGATGTTGTGAAAAATCCAGGACCTTGCTTTATTCTGGGAGCATGTTCAGTCCCAGATGATTCAAAATGCCACCAATTTTGTAAAACGTCAAAAGGCATCGATGCAGGAAAGTGTCAAAAAGACTCGATCGCATGTTGTTGCAATAATAAAGGATAGATTTATGTTTGATCATCATTACAATTTTTCAATATGTTTGAACACGTATATCTTCAAACACAGTCTTTATAAATTTTATAAAAATAAGTTGGAAAATTGTAATTTCAAATAAAAATAATATTGCTACAATTTTTAATTATTAATGAAACGTTATATTTTGTTATAGCTCTTGTGATTTTTTTTAATAATAATACCAGAATTGATAATTATAAAAAGGATAATATAGCATTGACGGATAATAAATTTATCATCAGTTACAGTGTACTAAATATAATCAAATTTATTCATTTATTTATGATTTAATCTATGACGGAAACATTACGTTACGAGTGTGTAATAATAATTGAAGATATATTTTCTGAACAAGTGTGCACCGTCAAATTGTTGTGCATGCTCACAAATGTCATCTGGATGTACAATGTAAACTAAGAATAAAGAAAACACAACCGAAAAAGAGAAGATTAATTGACTCATATTTTCCACAACCTCCTAAGCAAATCAAAGAAACCAAAAGCAGCATTCCATGCCAAATTAAATTCTCCTTAGCTGAAATTCTCCTCTTAAAATTTCTCCATACAAATAAAGACACTTTCATAGGGATTGCTTTGTTCCAAACAAAATTTGAATAGATATCAATGTTGTGTTGTTCAGTTTTTTTAGGTTGAGTGAGAATGTTATATTCTTGTTGGTTTTTATCAAAAAATAAAATAACGAATTCAGAGAGACCTCGCTTAATTAGCTTGATTTATGTTTGTAGTAAAGATTTTCTAAACAAGTATTTATAAAAGTGTTTTTGTGACGTGAATCAAAGTAAACTGAAATAGAATAGATAAAGTTGTTATGAGATCGAATTTCAATAACTATTACTCATATGTTTCATCTTAATCGATTGTATACTTTTTATGCTTCAGATATAACACAACCTATCCCTCAACATACGTCTCTGCTAAGATTGACGCGAGATCCATAGAAACAACTGACTTCCAATGCATCTGTGACAAAATAGCTAATTATTTATATGGCATAAGCTCGGATAGTTATACATGAATATATACCTACCTTCTATCTCTAGGGTGATAACACCTATACATAAAATAAACCACGTCCTTTAGATAGTCAGGCTGTCTAAGCTTGGCCTAAATCAAAACATCATTTCCGGAACACTACATCGTCGATAAAACATTAAGAACAAATTTAAACTAAATATTATATTGAATGCATAAATCATATACAACCAGTCTGGTTAAGATTACTACATAGATTCCTAGCTCCTTACATCCAATCCATCACAAAAGAGAGTTTAGTAGCCCATGAGATGCATAACTAACACAAGAGAGTTGATAGATGTGGAGGAAACATCAAGAAGCTTGTCTCCATGCTTCTCTAGCCCTCAATTGTTGACTGCTGCTCTGCTCCCCCCACCTCTCCCTCCCTCTCTCTCTCTCTCTCTCTCTCTCTCTCTAACGAATCAAGATTTCTTTAAAGCATGAAAAAACCAGTTGTCTTCTGGTATTTTCTTGAACTTCCGTAGTTAGCTTAGCGGACAAAATCTCTCCTAGAAAACCGCCTTTAGCTTTTTATTTTGGAACTCTTTGTATCACAAGATATCTTTGTGATGTTTTGGCTTGGCTACTGGTGTGTGTCTCTCCTTATTTTACTCCGCATTGGTGTAGTCATGCTCAAAACCTATAAAAAGTATGGGAGATAAACTAGCAAATGTGTAATATCCCGCTTATTAGTTCAAGATGTTTTATCCGTTAGCTCGTCTCATGCGCGTTTAAGCCGAGGGGCATGTTAGTAATTGCACGTATAGGCTATTTAAGAAGGTTTGGACCCAAAATCCTTC
>Ga0315914_1008411_pt1 | contig 13798 bp, 4 predicted proteins | sample MpolenodulesMG_FD_203920 | JGI IMG/M metagenome (GOLD analysis project Ga0315914, IMG submission 203920) | Medicago polymorpha root nodule microbial communities from Los Angeles, California, United States - elongated nodules | ecosystem: Host-associated > Plants > Roots > Nodule | place: USA...
AACTTGTCTTTAGAAAGTAGGTCGAATATAAAGTTTAGGTTTAGGGTTTGTTTGTGAAGGGTTTGTTATTATGATGAACCAATAATCCCAAGACGCTTTTTATTATTCTTTTAAAAACTCAATCTTTACAACTGAACTTTCTTCTAGTCATCTTCTAAAAGTTAATTAAATTGAACAACTCCATGTTAGAACAATCCTCTCTTTTTACTACTTTGGTAGAACTGTACACTTGCGGTTTTACTCATCAACACTCAACTCTTTGTCTATCGTGAAATCATATATTAATGTTTTGAAAAAAATACATAGATATAATTAAATGCATTTATTAAAAAAATTATATTATAGATAACTTATTTATGTTTTTTTTAATATAAAAAAACACACATTTACGCCATTTTGTATAAACTGTTGTTAACATAGAAATTTAATAAAAATTATGTTAAGTTTGATGACAAAAAAATACTAATGTAGCACAATTAGGTTGCCTAAAAGGTTTTTTAGGTGGCATGAAATGTGACATTTTATTTTCTTAGATACGGATCGACCCTCGACATCTCACAGACTAAACCATAGACCTTTATCTGACGAACTTACATATTTCTGTTTCAACTTTAAACACTCAAAGTATACAATTAAGTCTTGAATGAGATGATTACTTTGCATGAATGATGAAAACGATGTAACTTACAAAAAAACAAAAATGATACCTAAGCAAAAAGTATTACAGGAGAATAAAAACAAAACATTCCCTTAGATCCGGTTAGAGTCTTTCTCCCCCTCCCCCTCCCCCTCTCTCTCACCCTTCTTTCTCACACACATTTATCTTTCACACACACAACTATCTTTCTATCACGAAATCATATATGCATTCTTTTGAAAAGAAAATAAATTACATAGGTAGAATTAAAGGAGTTTATTTAAATTTTATTTTAAAAAACAAAATCAATTTTAATTTTTATATTATTAACAACATATTTTTGTTAAAAAAAGACGCATTTACACTATTTTGTATAAGATGTTGTTACTATAGTAATAAAAATTATGTAGAGTTTAATAAAGAAATTATTGATGTAGCACAATTAGGTTAACCTTTTAAGTGGCATGAAATATGACATTTTTAATTAAATAGACAATGTCTTTGTTTATTTTTCAAAAAGATGGAGTCGTCCTACACGTCTCATTGACTAAACCATACGTCCTTATCTAACGGGCTTACCTATTTTCACTCCAACTTTATACACTCAAAGTTATACAAACTAAGCTTTGAATGAGGTAATTGCTTTGCGTAGATGATGAAAATGATGCAACTTACAAAAAAAAAATGATACTCAAGCAAGAAATATTTTAGGAAAATAAAATCAAAATTTTCCATAGCTCCATCAAAAGTCTTTCTCTCCCTTCCCCTCTCTCACACATGTTTCTCTCTTTCACACACACGCAACTTTCTATCTACACATAGTTATCTTTGAGGGAAATTGTAGCACTTCTCAACATTTTTTTAGCATTTTAAATGTGTTTATGATTTGATTATTTACCATAAAAACTTGTTTTTTTAATGCACTTATAATGCAACATCAAAAGTTGAGTTTGTTTGACCATGTATATCATTCAAAATTTTGATTTTTTTTTTGTAGCCATGTTTAGAATATTGTAGAATTTTCTTTTCTAGAAGTTCAATTTTATTTTTAATAATGTATGAGTTAAATATAATTTTTTATGTTTTTGCGCTTGAAAGTTCATATTTTCTTACTTTTTTTTAGAGATTCTTATAATATCTACAAGGACAAAAAAACATATTTAAACCTAAAAAAGACTCGGTGCAATTAACAAGCATTTTATCTGTAGTTTATTAAATTATGTACCTATTTTTGGTCAAATTTTTTAATTTTGTACTTGATTCCTCAATTCAAAATGGATAGGCTTCATAAAGTCTTTAATCTTTTTTTTAGGAGTCATAAAATCTTTTATCTTCAATATTTTTAAGTCATAAACAACATTAAAGTTATATATTTATGGAAAATGCTAGATATCAAGAATGATTTTATCAAGAAAGATTCAAGAATGACATGACAGAATAATCACCCTTGGATTTCAGTCTTATTTATTAACCTTTCATAAAAAAAAATACATAACACCCACCACCCCATGATTTCCGGCCAGGCTGAGATTTTATTGGCTAACATTAATTTCGGGACAATTTTTTGATAAAATTTAAGGGTGATTATTCTGCCATGTCATTCTTGAATCTTTTTTGATATATAGCATTGCTCTTTATTTATATAACTTTCTTTTAAATAACAAAATGATAATAATTATTGAAAATTCACACATAAATAATAGAGAAGCTGGGATTTGAATGTCGGTCATGGAGTTTGATCTAGCAATTTCTCCAGTTAAACAAGAACTTATGGATTGCTTATAAAGTCTTTAATCTATTTATTAGTAAAATAAAAATATTAAATAATTGATAAGTATTATTTTTTATTTTTTACATGATGAGTAATAAATTTTAGAGTATAAATTTCATATACATATAAGTGAATTATACACATTCGTTTTATTGTATATACTTTTGAGTAAACAATTAATTATATTTCACTATTTAAATATATGTATATATTTATTTTAAGATTTTTTTTGAAGAATTTAAGAAATAATATTATAACCAAGGGTTTGACCTGATTAATTATTTTTATTTTGAAGGAGACCTGATTAATTATTTAATCTACTTGCTAGTAAAAAATTATATTAAATAATCTATTAATATTAATTAAATGATGTTTCAGTTCAAGGCAAAAAAGACTATCAGATTCAAAGAGAACTTATAAAGTATTTACATGTATCTTCTTTCAAAATACATACTACATATTCTTTTGATTTTCTACATATTCTTATATTTATAGAGTGAAAAATAATGAATTTTTTAGTAAAAAATTGTATAATTAAACCTTGTATAAAATGTCGAACATCCTGGGTTGGAGCCTTGCAAATTATTCGAAAGGATTTGAATTCTAGTTTTGGTTGAAACAATAATCGACCAGAATTTTTTTTAAAAAATAAAAATAATTGACTAAATAACTGGAGTGTTAATTAAAGATAAACTAAAAAGAAATTAGTTTTTTTTACTCCAATGTATGATTAAATTATTTCCATAAAAACAGCATATATTAATTGAAAATTAATGAAAAAGGAGATAAACATTAATTAAAGAGTGAATATTATGGAAAGTGGGAAAAGGGTAAATTGGTGAAAAAGTAAAAAGATAGTAAAAAGGTAAGAAAAAACCATTATAAATAGGTTGTGAGGAACCAAGTTCTGTTCACAACACAAACACAGCTTTATTGTATTTCGCACTTTTGTCTCTCAGAGGTTGGTTTCGTTTCGTTTCGTTTCATTTTCAAAGAAAAGAAGAAGAAAAAAAAAAAAAACACCTTCGCAACAACTCTTTCATTCACGCTTTTTTCTCAAACCCTAAACTTTTTTTCTTCTTTGGGATCTTTATCACCACCAAAGCATTATCATTACAACTCTTTCTCTCTTCAATTCGCATGCTTTAGATCTTTCAATCAAATATAATTTCTCACCATTCCTCTCGTTTCTCACGATTTTCTTGTTTGATCCCTTTTTCAGGTTCTCAGTTTTCGTCGAACCAAGCTTCGTTTTTTGAGGGAAGGTAAAAACTCTTGCTCTACCAGTTCATATTTTTTCTTCTTCTTCTTCTGTATGCCTTTTCTTTCTGTGTGTAATGCATCTACATTTTCATAGTTATGTTGTAACGTGGTTTTTAATTTTTTTTGTGCTTATTTTCTTTTTGTTAAGTTTTTTTGTGATTATTGTTTTTCTTTTTTGGTTGATTTTGATGTGATGGAAGCTGACCTGTGATGGAAGCTAAGAATTTTCTTTGATCTTAGTTGTGAGTGAGAAATAAAAGTTTCTCCTTTTTTGATGTTTTTTTTTTTTTTGTTAAAAATTCAATTTTTGTTTCTCTGAATGGAGAATACATATTACTGGAAAACCAAATAATTTTTGTTCTGTTGAATAATTAATAAATTTCTTAACTGATTTGCTTGTATGTGCATGCCTTGTGTGAACAGGTCTTTTAGTTGAATTGAGTGATAATTCTGTGATTTCTGTAAATTGAAAACTTATTTTGGTATTGTAAGGGAAGATTTGTTGATCAAATCTGTTATTTATTTTGATTTGTGAATTTTTGATTTTGTTCGAGATGCAATTGTGCATGGGAGTGATTAGATCAAAATGCATGCTTTTATGATTTATGCATGTCAAGAAATGGATATGCCTGTTATTTTCTCCTGAGCTTGTGTCGTTTTCGATCATGACACACGGTTGAGGGCACTGCAATAGTGGGCTGTTTTTTCTGAGCCTGTGTCATTTTCGATCATGACACTGCAACGGAAACCCGTTTTTCCCATGCATTAAACGGTTATGCTGAATGTTGTACTTGTGCTATAATTACTTATATATCAACAAATTTGCCTCAATGATTGCATGATTTGTTGCCTTTGTCGTTTGTGAAATGTTGCCGATCACGTGTTTGATTTTATGTCAAAACAGAATGGACCATCAAGGGCATAACCAGAATCCGCAAATGGGGGTTGTCGGTAGCGGCAGTCAAATGCCGTATGGATCTAACCCATATCAGCCAAACCAAATGACTGGGGCCCCAGGATCCGTTGTTACATCAGTCGGGGGCATGCAATCCACTGGTCAACCTGCTGGAGCTCAGCTGGGTCAGCATCAACTTGCTTACCAGCATATCCATCAGCAGCAACAGCAGCAACTTCAGCAACAGCTGCAAAACTTCTGGTCAAAACAGTACCAGGAAATTGAAAAGGTTACTGATTTCAAGAACCACAGCCTTCCTCTGGCAAGGATCAAGAAGATCATGAAGGCTGATGAGGATGTTAGAATGATATCAGCTGAAGCACCTGTCATATTTGCAAGGGCCTGTGAGATGTTCATATTGGAGTTAACCCTGCGCTCATGGAACCACACTGAAGAGAACAAAAGAAGGACACTTCAGAAGAATGATATTGCAGCTGCAATCACTAGGACTGATATCTTTGATTTCCTGGTTGACATTGTGCCTCGTGAGGACCTGAAAGATGAAGTGCTGGCTTCAATTCCAAGAGGAACAATGCCTGTTGCTGGGCCTGCTGATGCTCTTCCTTACTGCTACATGCCACCTCAGCATGCCTCCCAAGTTGGAACTGCTGGTGTCATAATGGGCAAGCCTGTGATGGACCCAAACATGTATGCTCAGCAACCTCATCCCTACATGGCACCACAAATGTGGCCACAGCCTCCGGAACAGCGACCACCATCTCCAGATCACTAGATGCTGAGATGTGGATGTTAAGGTAAATTTTTGACTCTCTTTTTAGTTAGTTGTACATAGTTCGAGTTAAAACTTAAGTTGAAAAATATGCTTCTTCTGTGCACACACAAATAACCTTTTGTATGCTATTCTATTGGTTAGCTTGACTGAGTTTCATTTTATATATTTTATCTATTTAATGCCTTATACTTAATCTTGATGATCACACATTTACTGTTATTTATCGCAGTTCCTTTTATGTCTGAAATTGCCTTCATTTCCTGGCTTGCAGATTGCAGGGAACTGCAATGGGGGTGGGCGTGAAACTGTTCCATTGGTGCGATCAGAAACTGTAGCTGAGATGGTTTACTTGCATTGCAGACTATTATGTAGATAATATGCCAGTAATAACTTATCTTTATGTTTAATTAAGCTGGGTAAAATGTAATTTGGGTTTAAATCTTATGGTCTTCGGATGATATATATTATGTACTTGCAGACTTCTATTGCCTATTGGGTTATATTTACTATGGTTTAAGTTATTTGTGTTGTGCAATATTTTATGCCTGCCTGCAAATCTATGATTCCTTTAGCAGTCAACTCTCATGGTCTTCTACCCCATCAGAGAATAGAAGGACTTTCATGTTTGTTTATTTGAGACTCTTGAAGCCCCCCAACGGCTATTTCAGTGCTTATTTTATTTGATGAAAATCCATTACTACAGTAACTACATTGCTAGTTACAAAATCTTGTCCAACAAAATTGATTTTAGGATCGGTTCTACTGATTTTGATGGAACCAACACTTTCTTGCTTTCCTGTTGAGTATTAAAGTTATTTTCCATTCAAACAAAATCAATTTTCTTAAAAGCACTTTTGAAATATAAGTGCGAAACTCAAATCAATTTTTTCAAAATTAATTTAATCAAGGGTCCCCTTTATATTGGCCTCTTTTTAAAAGGTCCAAACATGGACCTCTCCAATACAACCGATTATAGCCGGTTTCAATATTTTTTCTTGAAGGAAACCAGTTTCAATTTTGTTAATTTAGTTTTTTTATTCTGCCCCTTTCCACCGTTTCTTCTCCATATAGTGTCATCTACTCGTCTTGTAATGTGAAATCCAACCACTTCGTGGATTTTGATAAGAATTTTTTTGAACAGACTCCTCCACTAACAAGAAAATATGCAAATACTTAATTTTGGGTTACTAATTGTGAATGAATTGTTTCAATTAGATAGGAGCACAAAAATGAAAATGGAAATAAACATTAAACTGATGAGTGCATTGTTGTTTCAATTTACTAGGAGTACAAGAATGAAAATGGTGATAATAGTTTAAGAGTTTAGCCATGGATTATATTAGATACAAGTTGTTGATGAATGATAATTGCCAGAAGGGTGAGAGGGATGACTACCCTCATTCCGTTTAACACTAGAATGTTCAGAATGATTAACCGTCTGAATGGACGATGTTTAAATAGCTAAACGGTTGAGGGCAGGGACCTCTCATTATGCTTAGCTAAATGGTCCACCCCATCACAGTTCATTTAGAAAGAATAGCCCAATCACACATATTCATCAATTAATTAGTGTTTAACACAATAGACCATAATTTATAATATAATATTAACTTATAATAATTGATTATTGTCAATCTATAATTGATTAATTAAATAATTAATCCAACAATCTCCCACTTGGATGACAATACTCAATTACTAAAAGAATATAAAATTTCACTTGTCATAAAGAATTTAAATTTTAAAATTATATGTATGGTCAAAGCACTAATCATTCAAAAGAGAAGTTAGCTTTAATGCTGCAGAAATTGAATCCGATAGAGAAAACAAATCATCCAGATCAAAGACTCATTTTTCTAACAAATGATGAATTTATAGTGACACATTTGAATTAGAAGGGTGTGACATTAAAGAATGGCCCAAGCATTAAAAATGCTATAACTAACTCCCACTATGTGGATATATGACTTATATAAATGAGTATTGTAACTCATAATGTCACACCCAGGAAAATGATCAAAGCACTTATATAAGTCCTCGCTTGTTGATATTTTCCCCACTTGAGGGAAAATGATACTAATAAGGTATTTTTCTTACCCACAAAATGATGATTATGTTAAGTAATGTTATATCGATAGGATATGTCCATCACGTTACACAATACATAGCAAAGATTCTCCCGCTTGATAGAGAATATATAATGATAGTTGAATTAAAAGTTTGAAAGATATATATATATATATATATATATATATATATATATATATATATATATTTAATAGCGGTTTCTTCTTCGCCCGATTGCAGAGAAAACGGGTCGTTATTAACCTGCGGCGCAACTCGGTTATTCACGGCGAATTACGCAGTGAAAACGCGATGATTTTGGTACGGATCTTATCGATATTGAGTATTGAGAGAAGAAAAGAATGCATATATATTAATTTTTTAGGATTATCGATCCAAACAGAAATTGAAAAATTAGGGTTCTTGTCAAAATCTGACATAAGACGGTTGATTTCTCACAGAATACCCATTTTTGATCCGTATCAAAATTGTTCATTCATTTCTAAGATTGTACAAATCGAATAAATTAAATTTTGGAACTTCTGGAATTTCCAAGTAGATCTGTTTTATTTTTAGAGCTTCAGGGAAATGTTACTGTCCTTTTGGATCGTGTCCATATAACATAAACAATTAGAACTCTCTTTAATAAATTTCAAAAGCTTTGTGGAGTATGGTTTTGATTTCACGATCAAAGCTATAATTAACGTATGAATGAGCTTTAGAAAAAAGAATTCCATCAAAGACACTCAGGGTAACATTTCACAATATATTAAAAGGACAAAGCAGGACAGACACAAACCCCTAATTTAATATCAAAATAATTCAATCGATTTATACACAAATTATGATCCAACAAAATTAGGGTTCATACGTGATAGCCATAACATCGATCTAATTGGCTCTGATATCAATTGATAATAATTTAAGAGGTTAGCCATGGATTATATTAGATACAAGTTATAACATATCATTAATGATAAAGAAGGAAGAAGAAATTGTATACCTTTGAACTAGGTTGATGAAGGATAATTGCCATAAGGATGAGAGAGATGACTACCTTCATTCCATTTAACACTAGAATGTTCAGAATGATATGCAGAGCTGTCGGCCCGGCCCGAAAGCCTGAATAAAACGTAGGGCCTGAGCCGAAAAATTGAAGCCCGAATTTTTCTAGGGCTTTTTAGCCCGGCCCGTAAAAGCCCGTAACCTGTTCGGGCTACGGGCAGCCCGCCAGCCCACCAAAAATTCAAGTGGGTTATTTTTTTGTGTGGTCTGTGTGTGTTACTTACCGGCATAAAATAGCAACACCATCCATGAATCAATGATATTGGCATAGTGAAAACATAAGATGCAAATAAGCAATTGGCTCAAGGGAAAAGAAAACCAGGACATCACTTTCTGTTAATAACTATCTTTTGATATTTCACATATTCTATACGTTTTTAACTATTTTAATAGATTAATAATACAAACTGGAAATACCATATATTTTGTGATTTCAAGTATACAATTGACAAATAATTACTTCTTGTTAGTTATTAGCCTTGAAAGTAATTGAAAGTTAATATAGAAGTAACTCTTTCAGATATTACTGCCTTCCAATTAACTATCATTTGAGGTGGAGGCACAAAAGTAATGTGGTTCCTCTGTTAAGAATATTCACGAACAGATGATAAACATGCATCAAAGTTAAAATTTAGACATCCACGCAATTTGAAGTTTATCCCTTTGTCACTGTTTTTGTACAATTTTGTTTCTTGCATCTGTTCAGCATTTGTTATGCTATTTATTTTAATAAAATTATCTTTTGCTTTAAAAAAAAACAAAAAAATGTTATTCTATTCAGAATGAAAAAAAAGAAAGAAAATAAAATATGGGCCAAGGCTGGCCGTTAGCCCGTATAGGGCCGGGCTCGGACCCTATTTTTCCAGCCGATATTAGAACCAGGCTTTTCAGCCCGGCCCTAAAAAGCCCGTTATCCGACCGGGCTGGGCCGAAATAGACCGGGCCGTTCGTTTTGACCGCTCTAGTCTGATGGGATGACGTTAAATGGTCAAACCCATCACAGTCCATTTAAAAAGAATAGCCCAATCACACATATTCATCAATTAATTAGTGTTTAACACAATATACCATAATTTATAATATAATATTAACTTATAGTAATTGATTATTGTCAATCCATAATTGATTAATTAAATAATTAATCCAACAAATGGAAATAAAATTAAGTTGGTGAGTGTGTTTCCATTCTATTCTCCATTATATGTGGCTGTATGTATATGGATGCGAAAATTATTTGAGCCGAAGTATTAAGTCTGGAAACAACATAAGGTGAATAAGTTGGAAGGGTTGCATGTTGACGAACATATGATTTTCGGAATATATTTGGCGACAATTCTTGAATTACAAGTCGATTTTGTAATGATTGAGTTAGAACCAATTTAAATCATAGTATGATACACAAGTCAATTGAATTTTAGTTGAGTGAGGTCTCCCACTAGTGGGTCACACACCATATGTCTAGGACTCGAAGAAAATACGGTAAGAGTCACACGATTGACTTAAATCTAACACAAAGTTTAAGATGAATTAGAGTAAATTAAAAATTATTTGGTCACCCACTATCGGATCATACACCGGATATCATGGTTTGAAGGAAGTGTGTTGAATGTCACACATTGAATGAGATAAGTTGGGGTTCTATTTTTAACTCTTGCATGTGGAAAAAAAAATTGATCGGAAGAAAAGAACACAATGTTCAAATTAAAAGAAAATTCAGTCTGCTAAATTATAAGAGTTTAAATTTATAAACTCAAGAAACAAAGTTAAAATATCATTCGAAACAATTGTAACATGATTATTAATACTATTGTTATTAATAATACTTAATGTTTTACCTTCTTCTTTTTTTTTTAAACTCAAGGGGAATTCAAAACTAATTACAATTTTTAGTTGAATAATTTTCTATAACCAACACAAATTCTTTTCAAAATTCAAGTTTAAATTAAAAAATATATAACATGAATCATGAAATTGAAATTTAGATCTTTATACTATTATATAAATGAAATTCCAAAGTTAATTACGAATAATTACTCATTTTAGTCGGATTTGCTTCTTGATAAATTTACCCTCAAGAACAAGTTCTTTTTTAGATTTATATCTAATTCTAAATACATTTAAAGGAAAATCATTCTCCTTCAAAATAGTTGTAAAGTGATTATTAGTTTCACTTTAATAATTAATGAAAAAAAATCCCTTTTCCCCTTTACAGAGATTTTTTTTTTCTTCAAAAGTTAAATTACATGCATGAATATTAAAACTAAAATTAAGATAAAATCAAAAAAAACATAGATTAATTTAATAAACCCATTTTACAGGAAATGCACAGTTGGGTGAGAATGAAAAACCAAAATTGCCCTTAAAGTAGCCAACTGGCACTACTAAAAAATGGAAACAAAATCCAATTTTAAGGTAATTAAGGTAAGAAATTAAACGTGAATGACTAATGAGTTAATTCATGAAATCCATGAATAACTGGCAAAGTGAAATGCATAATATAAAGAGAGATTAGATTAACCAATTTATCTTATCACTTCACTTTTATTTTATTTAGTACTAGTTGAAATTTCAAGAGAAAACATTAGTAGAGTCAGCATGTCCAATGTCACAGAAGTAACAAAAGCATGTAGCAATAAGGGTGCATCAAAATCCAATGATTCATGGCCAATTATAATCAAGCTTACAACGGATTGTATGTGTTGGGATAGCCTCAAAATCTCACCTTCTAAGGAGTTTGAAGAATATGTTCTAAAACATATGAATGAAAGTAGTCGTAAATCTTTGGACTCATGGATTCCAGTGAACGTATTAATTTATGATGTTGATACTTGTGATACTTATGATTCAAATTTGTCCAAAAAAGAGTCATTTTGGTTTGATCCTATGCCTCTTGTGGGTGAAAAGATAAAAGTTGGTAAACACTCTTTTTCTTATTCATCTTCTTCTTATGAAGAAACAATGTGGGAGCTACCTTGTTATGATTTGGAGAAGGCAAGAAAAGAGTTTGTTTATTCAATTGAACCATTTAGACACATCATAAGGAAAAGAGATCTAAAATATGATCAAGAAATTGGACTTCGTTTTTGTGGTGGCAACGTGACAGTAGGATTTGAGTTTTTTGTTCTGCATTCTTCATCAAATCTGGATATTAATTGTTAGTTTGTGATTGAACTCTAGACCTCTTTCTTCAACTCATCAAAATGTATACATTCAACCACACTTGAGTTGCACTTGGTAGACAATTTAGTGTTTGTTTTACTATTATATCATCAACGAGTTATAAGTTGTTGCATCTTCTTCTTGTGGTACACCCAAAAAAAATAATATGAAGACTACCTTTTATAAGTGTTCCTATGATGTTTCTTTCATTAAAAAACAACACATTTCCCCTCATATATAAGTTTAGGGGTGTACGAGTCAAACCACTCGACCCGACTTAATCTAACCCACAAACTATAGGTTAGGTCGGGTAATCTGGTAACACTAGTTTTAATTTTAATTAACTCATAACCAATAGGTCAAATGCCGGGTTAGTAATTTGAAATTCAATCAATCTGGTTAGATATGTTAGAATTAAAAATATAGGTTTTATTTTTGTAATATTTTATTTTAGAATCTGCATGCATGGCACTATTTGATGTGTTGCGGGTTGATTCATTGTAGATTTGTTGCTGGTCATGTTCTATGTTATGTGACTAATGGTGTTCGTTTGCTGAAAATACGGTTTTGATGTAATATTTGTATGAAATGTCTGCTGATCAATTAAAATAGACTCATAAATTTTATCATGCTTCACATTCACAATATCGTATCAAAGTCACGACATTCAGCATGAATGCTTTGTTGCATTTCCTTGAAGATATGATCCTCTTCATTTGATCCATTTGTTATCTTTGTTTCATTTTCTATTCCAATTGCGATGTTGAACATTCTTCCCTTTCCTTTTAAAGATGCATCCACAGCTTGAAAAATATAGTTTCCTCAAATTCCAATAAGTTTTGATGTTTTGCCACATAAATCGTTCCAGGGGTTGATGCATTTGCTCTATTAATTATCTTCTTTTGCCACATAAATACTTGTTTCACCAAAAGAAAAGTTCCATGCACATTTCTTAAATTCTTGATTAGTCATGATTGACTTTCTTATATGTTTCTACCACGGTATTTAAACATTTTTTTTTCATTCTCTATGTGTTTTACTCTATTGTAGTAAAACAAGTGTTATCCATGGGTCAATTTTTGAGCCCCGAACTTAGAGCTTACATCATATAAGCTCGTTTGACTAAAAAGATTCAGTTGGTAACAATCACTTTTTCACGAGTTCATAGCAGTTTGTGATAAAGTAATTTAAGTAGTATATAAATTATCACGTTTTCTTTCGATTTTAACCATGCGGTCTTAATTGAAAAAACTAAATATTAATTAGATGCACATTTTTTTTATGTTATTTCATATTTATGATATACTTCAACAACTAATGTTACTAAACGCTACAAATTCAATCAGTAAACTTATCCACTATAGCTATAAGTTGCTACCTTATGATTAATTAAACGTTTTTCATTTGTTGTGTTTATATTGGAGTTTGTGTGGTGGAGACGCCGAAAGATTTTCAAAGGAGCTCAATTAATTGAATTTGCAAAATAATTTTTCCTTGTGGTGGAAACAAATTTCTTGCTTTAAATAGAAAAAAACGTCACTTATTTTCTACATTCAATTAATAAAATATTAATTGTCATAATTGATTGCTACAAAATTTTCAATTATCACATTTTTGTTTTCTTTCATTTTTTTAAAAATTGGCTCCTCTAATGAGACCTCTCCCCACTTTTGTTAAAATATAGGTCCATTATAGACCACAAATGGGGCAGTTCCCCTTATTAAGTTATAAAGAATAAAATAGAAAAGTAGCAAGTAAAGGTACCGTTTGACCAGATTTTTTTTCGGTCTAAAAGCTACTTTAAAACAAAGTTAAAATAAAGCTCTTTAAGAAAAAAAACAAAAGCTGCTTGGTTTCTTTATTTTTTTTAGTTCTAAAGTTATTTTTAAGTTAAAAGTTGTTTGACAAAATATTGTACAAAACTTTGAATTTATTATGAATTAACATAATAAATAAAATGTTTAAAATAATTATGAATAGTTTGTTTCTTCCTTTTCAATTATACTGTATAAAAAATTTTGTTATAAATATTTTTGGTGTCATTTTAAAAGATAAGAATTTATATTATATGATATTATATTTGTTACATTGTTGGTGTCATTGAAAAAGATATGTTTATTTTTTTAAATAAGAAAAAAATATGCATGGTTT
>Ga0315914_1008413_pt1 | contig 13795 bp, 11 predicted proteins | sample MpolenodulesMG_FD_203920 | JGI IMG/M metagenome (GOLD analysis project Ga0315914, IMG submission 203920) | Medicago polymorpha root nodule microbial communities from Los Angeles, California, United States - elongated nodules | ecosystem: Host-associated > Plants > Roots > Nodule | place: USA...
ACTCTTAACAACCAATTCTACGTGTTCTATCATCAAATCCGGTTTTAAACCCTAATTCTCAAATTCACATGAACAACAACAAAACTACATGCTAAATTCGATTTCAGAATTATACCACTTAAGATTAGAGAATATTAGTCCCACCCTTACCTTAGATTGCTGATTGCAAGACTCTACAAGTTCTCTCTTCTCTTGGTTCTCCCCTTCTCTTGGTTCTCCTCTTTTTCTCCAAAAGCTTGTAAACCTAATTTATGTCTGGCTCTTAACTTTTATATCTTACACCCTCAACATATTTTCTAACTAAATCCACGTATTTTCTAACTAAATCCAAACCAGCCCTTCAAGTCTATTTATTCCAATTTTCCAACATATTCTACTAAATAATAATATAAAGCCATATAATAAAATATTAAAACACCACAACACGTCATAAATCAACATAAATCATATAAGTCATATAAAAGACTCTAAACTCAACCAAAAATAATTAAATACAAAAAATAGGGCGTTACATACACCGCCTCAAGACTTTGCATCCAAAGGAGCACGACAACTTGCCTGCACCGTACCACATAGGAGCGCGCCATCCCGTAATGATCACACTACACGTGTCCTGTTCGGTCCCTAATCACACGCCGCATAACCCGGAGGCAGTTATGGCCAACTCGCGCCTATATACGGGGGAACTTGCTTCACCCTCAAGGTACACATCACTTTTCGCAACACTTCTTACACACTCTTTCTCATTTCCATTACTGACTTAAGCGTCAGAGTGCTAACGTGCCTGCAAACACCTTTCATCCCATCGCGAAGACTCATAGCCGCCGTGCTGGAATCAGTTACCGTCACACCAGAGCATTTTCTACCGCCGTTGCCCCTCAACTGTTCTCACCGGACAAATCAATTCACATTTTTTACTCAATTTGGATGGTGTGGAATTTTGCGCAGTTCAACGATGCCAAAATCTCTTTACATGCAGCGAAAGCAAAAATTCCTACAGCAATGGCCATGATGGATGATCCTTCTAATGGCCATTACTTACCTATTGATGCGGATATTCGTTTGTTGCCATTTTCCTTGTATCCCTATGCTATAAACATGACACTAATATAGAAACTGTTGTTTAAAAACCTCTAAATGCTTATTGGATTAAGGTAAGCCCTGGTAACTCTCTAGTGGATTCTCATGCGGTTTGTGGTGGTATTTTTGGGGATTATAGTATGGCCTTTTTGGATTTCTTCTCGCTCAACTTAAGCACTTTTTTGTGTTGGATTCCGTGCTGCCTAGTTATATTATTGCGATGGAGACGACTACACGTAATCATTGGTCAAACATTTTGAAAGAAGACAGCTCTACTAGCGCACTGCTGGCGTTCAAAACATCTTCAATCATCCTTTACTTCTGGTGTAATTGTTCGCATAATAGTTTCACTATTGGTCTTCATGTGGTGTCTTCTAACATATTCTAGGAAGGAAATGAATATGCGGGTAAGCTTGCTAATTGATTAACTACAAAATGTTGATTATTACGTGCACTTATTCCATATGTTTTATTAGATTTTGAGTGATTGCATGACCTATAACATCTAATATATGTTTATTTTAGAATTTATGAATTTAATTAGTATTAATTGTTATTTAGTTGTTTTGAACTAGCAATGCTTGCTATGGCTGATTTTTTTGAAATATGTTGAATATCTTTTGTGGCGATATTAGAAGATACAACACTAGGAAGGATTCTGGCAATGTTGGAAGATGCAACACTAGGAATGAAGATAGGAGTGAGATAACATCCCATCCAAACTTACTATTTCAAAAATGTTAACATCTTCTAATACAAAGTTGTATATTTAATATAAAATAGACAAGTTCTAATACAAGCTTACAATTTCAACAATTTTTAACCTGCACTGCTAAAAAAATAAAAATTAGTGAGGGAAATTTAGAGAGGGAAAACATGAAATCCCTCTCTAATTCCCTCACTAAATTTTGCGAGCAAGGAATTTGTGAGGGATTTTATTTTTTCCGTCACTAATTTTCCTCTCTAATTTTGCTTTTCCTAGTAGTGCTATGTCAACTTGAATATGATAGAAAAACTCTTTTCTATCATTTAGAATTCCGCGTTGTTGAGTGTATAAATATGTTCGTAGTTTGCTATTTATCTCACATTGCTCAGGTTCTCAGGTAGTTGAATGTATACATATGCTTGAGTGTCTTTATACTTTGGGCTAGCTTTTAAAATGAGATCCGAGCCTATTTAACATAGTATCAAAATCGGGTTAAGGATTGCAATGTGGGAATTGGACCTAGCCCATGCTAGGCGTGAGGATGGATGTTGATGTTGTTCGTAATCCAAGCCTATTAAAAAAAAAACACAATTTCCAATAATATATTTCTATGTTTGGTTTTCTTAACATATGCGCTTAAATGGGACAAGTTAGCTCTTCCCGAATTATAAGGATAACGTGTAACTATCCCAAAATATAAGCAAAAAAATCTCACTTTCTTTATCCCAAAATGTAAGAAAAAAAACAAAGGTTTATCCTATTTAATCTCGTTTTTTTAAAAACCATCTTTTTCTAAGAAAAACTTTTGCTTATTATCATGAAATTAAATGTAAAATTACATTAAATTTCCTCTCTTCCATTTTCTCCGTAATCAATAGTCAATAAAAATTGTTTTTACATCTTCCCATGAAACTTATTCCAAATAAAACACAAAAAGCTATACCACAAATTCTTATGTTTTAGTTTTCTTAATAAGTGTGATTTGATTTTTTTAGCTTGCAATTTGGGACGAAAGGGAGTAATGTTTTTTTTGTCAAGTAGCGCAGTGGTTAGAATTCACCTTTTTCAAAGTGAATAAGTGGGGTGTCCGGGGTTTGAACATCGTCCCCTGCATATATTAATGCATGTCCCTGCCAACTGAGCTATACTCACGTGGACTTATTAATATTTAATGTGAATTCACCATTTTTTATTTATTACTCCATCCGTCCTTGTATCTAAGTTCTCGTTTGACTTTATTTTTGTCCCTAAATGTAAACCCCTTTTCAAATTACTATATGCATTTATTATTTTTCCTTCTAAACTTGTCTAGAAATATGAAAAGTCGCATTTAATACAAATACAAACAAAAGACGATTTTGTAATATTAACACATAAAATAGACACATTAATTACATTAACAACTTTTCTTAAGAAATGTGAAAAATATAAAGGGTGTTAAGGAGAGAATAATATTTATTATAAAACCGATCACTTGAAAGTTGAAGAGCTTTTTTGTATACGTCGACTCATTCATCTAGGAATTGAGATAAATAATTTGCCTTAAAATAAATCACCAAGTAAAGGAAGTTAAACAGTTTTTTTCATTTTCCCACAAAAATAGGAGTAAAGGCAAGAAGTTATCATTATATATAGGTCTTGGAAGTTCCCCAGACTGTGCCAAGCATTGCTTGCTCGTGTAACCAAAACTTTTCATATTCTAGCAGTTATAATAAGAGTCTCCATCTCAAGGAATCATTTCTTATCACATAGAGATTTGGCATTACATGAATGCTTTCATTTTGTGATTCTTTCTGAAACTAAGTTAGTAGGATAATAATGGAAAGAAGAGGTTCAAGTAAGAAGAAGGCGCCTTACAATGACTATGGCTTCATGGATTTGATTTTTTCTTGGTCTATTGAAGATATTTTAGATGAAGATTTATACAAGAATAAGGTTGATACTTGGCACTATTCCTACATTTTATCTTGTGTTCAAAATTAATTGTTTTTTCTATTTCTATTCCTGCAATTTCCTTACTTAATCTTTATGTGACCTCTGGGATTTGGATTCTATGTAGCAAGATAATCATACATTTGATGTAGTCACATGATCTTGACCGTCAAATCTAAATTGAGTTCAAAATACAAAGTCAGAACATCAATGTATAAATCTTTATTTGAATGAATGTAGATATCCAAAATGGTCCTAGAAATATATTTGTGTGTGTGTATAAAATTGATATTATTGGTGTATAGTCATGACAATAATTTTGAATTTTGGCCCCAATATAACTGTTTCAGGGGTTTTTGCAACTATAGATCATAGCTCATTTTTTTCATCAGTTTTCATATATTATATAAATGTTTTTTTTTCCACATGCACTTAACCTTAATTTTGTGTCTATCTATTTATTTCATTCAGGTTGAGAAGGTTGGACTGTCCTTTGAGTCCGTTACTCATTATCTTGGATCTTACAAATACCCTTTGCTGGAAGAAACTCGAGCAGCTCTAAGCTCAAGCATGGAACTTATAAACCAAGCACCTTATGGCAGGGTTGTTGCACTTCAATTGGCCAAACCTTTTAACAATGAAAATGGTAATGAAACAGACAACCCGTCCAAAAATATACTGTATAACTTGAAAATTGAAGGCTGGAAAAACAGGTTTATTCATCGCGGAGAGCCATACAAAACATTACCTGGAGATATTTTGGTTTTGGCTGATTGTAAACCTGAATCAATGAATGATTTGCAGAGATTTGGAAGAATGTGGAGTTTTTTGACAATTGTGAGGACAGAAGATGAGAACGAGGGTGATAATATGGATGCTGTTTGTTTTAAAGTCAAGGCATCAAAAGATCTTGATCTTGACGAGTTAAGATACAAACCTCTTTTTATTGTTTTCTTGACAAATGTTGGGTCTTATAGAAAAACATGGAGTTGTCTCCACATGACCGATGGTAACTTGAAGCTTGTCAAAAAAATCTTGTGCAACGGCGATGATGAGGTAACAAACTTGATTTCTAGTATTGTTACTCAAGGTTTATTATAGCATTGTACAGTTGTACTATCTCTTCTAGCTAATTAAATGCTTTTTGTATATGATTGGGCACTAAACTTCATTTCTATCATCCAATTTAGAGTAGAATATTCTACTTATGATTTAAGATATCTTTGTTTTTCCTTAATAATCTCTTTATGATTTTAAACATTTATCTATAAAACCTAGACTTTATGTTGAAGGCGTGTCCGAGTATCTATCTAACAATGACACGGAGCACTTGTGATTTTGTACACTCACTTCTATTTTCTCAAACTATTATTTGTATCTTTCCGGTCTCCGTGCTTCATGCATACATGTATACCAAATTAACCATGCCAACCTGATTAACAAATTTTTGTCAAATTGTGAAGTGTATATGTCCAACCTGCGTTGTTTTGAAATAATTCATTATGAAATTGATGCTCAAACTGATTAATGTATGATGGAAAACAGGTCAAGGGAAGTTGTGATTACAGCTCTCTATATGATGCTATGTGGGATGATTGCTCATATCGAAGATTATCATCTGATCTTAATGAATCGCAAAACAATGCAATTTCTAATTGTCTTTCTGGTATTCATTGTAGTCACAATGCTACTGTGAAACTTGTTTGGGGTCCCCCTGGGACTGGAAAGACTAAAACTTTGGGAACAATGCTTTTTGTTTTAATGAAAATGAAATATAGAATCCTTGTGTGTGCCCCAACAAATGTTGCTATCAAGGAAGTGGCTTCACGTGTGTTGCATATTGTAAGAGAGTCACAGTGTTCCGCAGGTGACATGCTGTTGTTTGGTAATAATGACAGGCTTGATGTGGGCAGTGAAGAAATCGAAGATATATTTTTAGATAACCGTGTGAAGAAGCTCCGGAAATGCTTATCATCTTTTACTGGTTGGAGAAACTGTCTAATCTCAATGATTCATCTTCTTAAGAGTTGTGCTTCGGATTATAAAATGTTCATAGAGAATGAGATGTTAAAGTTGAGGAAACTAGAAAATAAAAGTTATAAGCTAAAGTCATTTCTGGATTTTCTGAGAGTAAGATTTCTTCGAAGAGCAGAGCAACTGAAAGATTGTATTTCTATGTTATGCACTCATGTGCCAATGTGTATCATTTTAAAACATAACTATAGGAACTTAGTGTGTTTAAATGCGACACTTGAATCATTTCAAAAAATGTTGTTTGAAGAGAATTTGACTTCCGATGAATTGAAGACCCTTTTCTCTAATCTGGAAATGCCAGTGAATTCTTCGTTATATTTTAATGGTACTGCAGAATATGTTTTCAAGAAGAGAAAGGAATGTTTATCAGCTTTAGAAACTATGAAAGATTCTCTTGACAGACTTGAGTTGAAAAGATTTACAGACGACGAATCAGTTAGAGACTTTTGTTTTGAAAATTCATCAATAATATTTTGCACAGCTTCTAGTTCCTTTAGGCTGCACAACATTTCTATGAAGCCAATAAACCTTCTGGTGATTGACGAAGCTGCACAACTGAAAGAATGTGAATCAATTGTGCCTTTACTTCTGCCTGGAATAAGTCATGCAATTCTTGTCGGTGATGAGTGTCAACTTCCTTCCATGGTCCGAAGTAATGTAAGCATATACTAAAACCAATTTTCCTATTAATGAATTCTTCATCTTGATTCCATTTTTATATCTCATCTTTGGTTGTTTTTTCTTGTAAGGTTTGTAGCGTAGCTGGTTTTGGGAGAAGCTTATTTGAGAGGCTGAGCTTGTTAGGCAGCCCGAAAAACATTCTCAACACGCAGCACAGGATGCACCCTGAAATAAGTTTATTTCCAAATTCATATTTTTATAGTAACAAAATTAATGATTCACCAAATGTTAAAAGAAATTATGGTAAGCAATATCTTCCCGGGCCAATGTTCGGCACATATTCTTTTATAAATGTAGCTGGTGGAAGAGAAGAGTTTGATGACGATGGTAGAAGTTATAAGAATATCGCTGAAGTTGCAGTTGTCATGACGATACTGAAGAATTTGCATAAAGGTTTGTCACTGAAGAGTATCTCATGTAATTTAATGTTAGTGTTTTTACTTTATTTATTATTTATTTTATATTATTAAACTTTTTTTGGGTGCAGTATGGTTTGCTAAAAAGGAGAAACTCTCCATTGGCATAGTTTCTCCATATGCTGGACAAGTACTCAAAATTCAAGAGAAACTAGCAAGGATGATTTACAGTAGCCATGATGGTGGATTTAATGTGAATGTGAAATCAATTGATGGTTTCCAAGGGGGTGAACAAGACATTATTATATTATCAACCGTGAGAACCAATTACAGGACTTCTCTTCAGTTTATTTCGTCTCCACAAAGAACTAATGTTGCTCTTACAAGGGCTAGGTACATTTTGACATTGCAACTTTTTCTAAGTTTTATTTGTTTTTATAAGAATATTATTATGTTAATTTAAAAACTTCATCTGCTTTTTTTTCATCTTTGCCTAGGTATTGTTTATGGATTTTGGGAAATGAAAGGGCATTGGTAAACAATAACAATGTTTGGAGGGCATTGGTTATTGATTCCAAGAATCGTGGATTGTTCTTTAGTACGGATCAAGATCCTGAAATGGCTAAGGCTGTCTTGGATTCAATGAAAGAGTTAGATCAATCACTTAATTTGCTTGATACAAATAGTGCCATTTTCAGAAATACTATGTGGAAGGTATATTATTGATGCTGTTATAAACTTCATACTTGTCTTTTTTGATTAATTATTATTTAATTAGTTGTTGATAGTGATTATAAATGTTTAAAGTTCACTAAGAATATACTGAATATTGGCACTGAAATTCACTTCTGCAGGTGTATTTCACTGATCAATTCCGTAAATCATTCAAAAGGGTGTGTCAACAGCAGAGCAAAAACTCAGTAATAAATGTTTTGGAAAGACTTGCAAATGGATGGAGGCCAAGAGGGCGTAGCGTAGAACTTGTTTGTGAAAATTCATCAAAGATTCTGAAACAATTCAAGGTTGAAAGTCGCTGTATTATTTGTTCAATAGAGATAGTGAAGGATTCTCGATGCCATGTTCAGGTTCTCAAAATGTGGGATATAGTGCGACTAGAAGATATTCCACAATTGGTTAAGAGCCTTGACAGTGAATTCAGAAAATACACTGATGAATATATTGTTTTCTGCAAAGAGAACGGTTTTGATGGGTAGGTTCATTTTTTAAAACAACTGAGATCATAGTTTTAAATTGTAATTACAGTTCTCGTTGAATTATGATACTTAAAATTGCATCCATGATCCAGTTGCAGAGGCCTTGAGATCTATAACTTTTATATTGCAAATATAATTCAAAACTATGACTATTATTTAGCTTTAACTCTTCATTCGTTATTAACAGCAAAATAGAGTTTCCTTTGAGTTGGCCAAGAACTGCAAATATCCCAAAGTTCAAGAGTGTCGGTGCTAATAACACAGAGGAGAGTGATTTAGTTGATTCTGAAGATGCAAAAAATGCTGTTGTAAACTCAATGATTGAGGAGAGTACTTTGTTGATGAAATTTTGTGCCCTTTCGCCAGATTACATGTTACTGGCTGTGATGAAATTGAAGTGGATCTACCATTTGAGTTAACAGATGAACAGCGTAACATAGTTATCTTCCCTAGGAGTACATTTGTACTAGGTCGATCAGGTACTGGAAAAACCACAGCTCTTAAAACAAAACTGATTCAAAATGAGAAATCACACCATGTGGCCATTGAAAGAGTTTATGGTCCGATTTACACTGCAATTGAATCTAATGAGATTGATGTTGAGCTGAAGAGACCTATCTTACGCCAGTTATTTGTGACATTGAGCCCTGGACTGTGCAAAGAGATCAAATACCATGTTTCTTGTTTTAAAAGGTATGTGACTTCAATGAAACTTTTTCTGCAAGCGAAATTTTGTCCTCTCATAATTTATTTTATTTCCTTACAGGTCCCTAGGTGAGAATGGTTCAGTTGATGAAGATATTGATGATTCCTTTTCCGATGTCCCAACCAATTTATATCCACTGGTGATAACATTTCACAAATTTCTTCTGATGCTTGATTTGACTTTGGGTAATTCTTATATTAAGAGATTTTCTGATCTCAAGAATCAGAGGAAGAAGGAAGTGAGCTATGAAAGGTTTTATTCATTATACTGGCCTCATTTTAATTCCCAATTGATAAAAAAGTTGGATTCATATCTCGTGTTCACAGAGATTATGTCACGCATAAAAGGCAGCACAAAAGCAGCTGAGTGTGGTAAGCTGAGTCGCGAGGACTATTGTACTTTACCTGAAAGCCGAGCATCAAGTAGTTTGAGCATGAAAACAAGAGAAATGATATATGATATCTTTCAAAACTATGAAAAAATGAAGATGCAAAAGGGAGAATTTGATATTGCTGATATTGTAATTGATCTCCATCGTAGGTTGAGGACAGAAAAATACAAGGGTGATGTAATGAACTTTGTGTTCATTGATGAAGTTCAGGATCTAACAATGGCACAAATTGTGCTATTTAAACACATTTGTAGAAATGTTGAAGAGGGTTTTGTATTTTGTGGGGATACAGCTCAAACAATTGGAAGGGGTATCGACTTTAGATTCCAAGACGTAAGATCACTCTTCTACAACAAGTTTGTGTTAGAATCTAAAAGTCAGTTTTTGAATAAAAATAATGAGAAGATGAAAGGTTGTATTTCTGATATTTTCATGTTGAGTGAGAACTTTAGTACTCATGCCGAGGTGCTAAAATTGTCACAAAGTGTTATTGAACTTCTGTTTCATTTCTTTCCAAATTCTATTGACATGTTGAAGGTGGAGACTAGTTTGGTTTATGGAGAATCTCCTATTGTTATACAATCTATGAATGGTGAAAATCCGATTCTAACAATTTTTGGAGGAAATGGATACAACGGTGGGAACATTGGAGGGTTTAGGGAAGATCAAGTAATCTTGGTAAGAGATGATTCTACCAAGGAAGAAATCATGCACCTTGTTGGGAAACAAGCTCTTGTTTTGACGATTTTAGAGTGCAAGGGCCTTCAATTTAAGGTTTTTACAACTCTTGATTATGCATAACTTATTTTATTTTTCTATTATTTTGTACCAATTTTTTTATGATTTTTTTTCGGCATTTTGTAGGATGTGTTATTGTACAACTTTTTTGCTTCTTCTCCTTTGAAAAGGAGATGGGGGATTATATACGGGTACATGAAAGAAAAGAATATGTTGGACCCTCGATCGCATATTAACTGCCAAAGTTTTGTTGATTCAAAGCATAATGTTTTGTGCTCTGAACTCAAGCAACTGTATGTAGCTTTAACTAGAGCAAGGAAGAGGTTGTGGATTTGTGAGGAGGATGTAGACGAGTTTTCTAAGCCTATGTTTTCTTATTGGGAAAAGAAGAATCTTGTACAATTCAAGATACTGGATAGTTCTCTAGTTGAGTCAATGAAGGTTGAAGGATGAAAGCAGTGAGGAGGAATGGAGATCAATGGGAAAAGGTAATCTTGATTTTGACATGACCACCATTTCTGTTGAAAGATATGTGAAGGACTCGATGAGTGTTAAAGGCCGAGGCATAATTTTACTCTTGGGGCACAAGGAAAAACATTTATGTATTTGAGATTTTCCTGTTTTGTAAATTTCCGGGGTTATCTCGAAGGCGCATGTATATGTTTATGTATGCAATGTGCAATATGCAGTATCAATTTCCAATAGTCTTGAATAGCTAATCTGTTAGCACCATATTTAACAGGGCAAATGCTGCATCTTACGAACAGCATTCAACGAAAACAACGAACTGCGTTGTTATTGATCTGTTATTACGTGTTTGTTCATGAGTCTCTCTGTTACTCGTGGGGGAAAATTCATAGAGGGAAAGGGAAGGTTAATGTGTAACCAAAACCAATTTTGAGTTTCAGATTCCATCATTCCCTTGTCTGCTTATTTCTTTGAATTTCAGAAATCTTCAAGTATAAATTTTGTTTGAAAAATTATAGATTCAATTTCTTAGAAGTATAATATTTACTTTTTTTAATGCGAAATTTCTATTTTAAATTTTTTAACTCGTGCTCTTGAGACGTAACTTAGTAATAATCCTTATGTGTATTTTTGGAAATTTAAAAATGTTAAACAAAAGGTTAGCAATGCAATTTTTAGGAATTTAAATTTCATTCTTATTAAAATAAGTGATTATTAAATTTTAATGATTTGAAAATATTCATTTAGAAAAATATGGTCAACATATGCATAGATCTAAGTCAATGTCACACCTATTCGTAGATGGTGCGTCAGCATCAATGTACTTGTAAAATTGCATAATTCTACAAATTTGAGTGATAAAAAGTAGAGAGAATAATATTGTTAATATATAAATTGGGGCATCGAAAGTAAATTAAGTAGAAGAAGATTCTCTTCCTTCACAACTTAATGATACAAATATTGTGCGTGCTCTAAAAGTTGATAAACCAGAGACAATTATGCACTTTCGCCCCATTTCTGTGTAATGTTATGTACAAAATTATTTCCAAGGTTCTTGCTAACAAGCTTCGTCCGCTCATTGGTAAAGGCATATCCCCTGAAGAAGCAGCTTTTATTTCTACTTGTTCTATTTTAGATAATGCACTCTCTGCCTTTGAAATTCTTCATCATATGAGGTGTAAAAGGACTCATCACACCAGCTAGAGGGCTTAGACAAGGTTTTCCCTTATCACCTTACTTGTATATTATTTGCGCAGAAGGACTCTCATCACTCATAAGGCATCATGAACTTGGTGGGAAGATCCACGGTGTGCGTGTTTGTAAGACAGTACCCCCTGTTAGTCACCGTCTTTTTGCGGATGATAGTTTTTTGTTTTGCAAAGCTACTATGGCTGAAGCTAATTGTTTCAAGGATATTTTATTGTGTTATGAAGCTGCCTCATGCCAAGCCTTGAATTTTGGTAAGTCAGCTATAACCTTTAGTAAAAATACAAAACCGGATGTAATTACTAGCTTACGCAACTGTGTGGATGTATCAAGAAACATTGGTAGCGGTACTTATCTAGGCCTTCCTTCAATGGTTGGTCGCAACAAGAAATCCATTTTTAATTACATCAAAGACAAAATTTGGAGGAAATGCCAATCTTGGAGTGCAAGATCGTTATCTAGAACCGGTACGGAAGTTCTTATTAAATCGGTAGCGAAAGCAATACCGTCATATTGCATGGGCGCCTTTTTGCTCCCATCCCCCCTCTGTGAAGAATTAGAGAGAATGGCGAATTCTTTTTATTGGGGTTCAAAAAAGAATGGAAGTCGCGGTATAAACTGGTTGAGATGGGATAAGTTAACTTATCACAAGAGTTCAGGTGGTCTTGGTTTTCGAAACATGGAAGCTTTCAATCTCTCTATGCTTGGTAAACAAGGTTGGAAACTCATCAAAGATCCTATCTCCTTACTCACTCGTATTCTCAAAGCCAAATATTTCCCTAGGCGGGGTTTCTTGGAGGCTGGTATAGGTTATAGTCCAAGCTATACGTGGAGGAGCATTTGGAGTTCCCAAAATCTTGTTAAATTGGATTTGAGATGGAAGATTGGTGATGGCTCATTAATCCGTGTTTGGTCTGATCTTTGGATTCGTTCTCTGCCTTTCTCTAAACTGTCAACTCCACCTTCCCCTAACATGGACAATTTTCTTGTTCAAGATCTCATGAACAATGATTTGGTATCTTAGAACACTCATCTTATTTCCTCTATTTTCAATGTCCCCAATGCAAATGCTATACTTGCTATCACCCTTCGAGAAAGATCTCTTGTTGATACTCCGATATGGAATTGTACGGTGAATGGCTCTTATTCAGTAAAATCGGCTTACTCTCTTTGCACGTCCTTAGCGGCTGAACCTATTGATGTCGGTCTTGACCGAAATTGGAACATGATATGGAAGATGCATGTCCCCCACAAAGTTCAGTCCTTCTTATGTCGTGTTGGTCATAGCTGCCTACCTACTCGTACCTGGTTGAATCAAAGAGGGGTCCATTGTGAAGACTCTTGTGTAAGCTACGCAGTAATGGCGGAAACGCATATGCACATTTTCTTTGTATGTCCAAAAGCTACAGAGTGTTGGGACTTGGTTCAGCTCGGTACCATGATGCGTGAAATGTTGGGCAATACAAATGATTTTAACACATTTCTGTTTGACTTTTTAAGTAGGTTATCTTCACAACAACAACTTGCGGCAATGATTCTTTGGAGTCTTTGGAAGAATCGCAACTCCAAACTCTGGGACAATGTCGATTGTAACACCCTAAACCCCACATATCATTTTCTAATAAAAATATAATAATTATTAAAGCACATAAGGGTGTCACACATCTTCATCAAATCAAAAGTACTTTATTTAGATTAAAAAAACGTCGCAGCGGAATAGTTTTCAAAAACTTTAAAGTATACATCTCATCATAGTTTCAACAAAAACTGAATACAATAGAATTCAAAAACATAGTCTAAATAAAATAAATCCCCAATCCCTAGTGTCACAGATCAGAGCATCGACTCGATAAAGACTCTCAAAAGTGATAAGTAAACGAGTAGACGTCAAAGCCATCCTCAGAGACTCACTGTTACTAAACTTCTACTTCCTGCAAAACTACACCACAAGGGTGCAGGCGCCCAACCCGCCACTAGAGGGTGAAAATATATTCAACATAAGAGATGCATAAACACATGTATAGATTCAGATAAAAGAACACAACAATTACATTTAGACATGTATGCTTCACAATCAGATAATATTCACATTTAAATATAAAATTTCATTTAATAAAAGTCAAACAGGTATCAGTCAACATCTTATAATAATATACAAGCATCAACAACATTAAGAATATCAAGTAGACATTAATAAAATATAAATCATTCACACATAATCATATAGAAGCACGTCATTGAATATCACATCTTTAAATAATTACACATCTTAAAATATCACAT
>Ga0315914_1008414_pt1 | contig 13794 bp, 13 predicted proteins | sample MpolenodulesMG_FD_203920 | JGI IMG/M metagenome (GOLD analysis project Ga0315914, IMG submission 203920) | Medicago polymorpha root nodule microbial communities from Los Angeles, California, United States - elongated nodules | ecosystem: Host-associated > Plants > Roots > Nodule | place: USA...
GTAAAATAAATAAGAGTCTTTATTGAGATTTTGTGAAAGAGAGTGTGTTATGATATTTTTTCAATTATTTCTTAAAATTCATAAAATCTGTTGAAATCTCTTGAAATCCATAAAATCATTTCAAATCTTATAAATTAAATCCATTGAAATCCTTAATAGTCTTTTAAAATCTTCAAAGTAATCAAAATTTTGCAAAGTCTTTTAAAATCCTCAAGACTTTTTCAAACAAAATTGTTCTTTAAAATCCTAATCCAATACACAGTCAAAATCAATTTTTATCATTATCCCCTTAAAAGGGTGCTGTTAGCAGGCCAACCCTGTTAATTGGGCCGGCCCAATTTGAAAGTTGTTTGAGAATGAATGAACTGGACTGGACATACATTATTTATCCGGAATCCCGAAATTACCCTCTACCTCGACCTCTCAGTCTCTGATGCTCAAGACTGAAACAAACCTCAAAAAGTGTTAACAACATTAGGAATTGATTGGAAGAAGAAATGGGAACCCTCGGAAGAGCGATATACGGCGTTGGACAGTTGATTCGAAAAACTGGACAAGCCGTTGATCGCATCGGTTCTCGTCTCCAAGGGGGCTACATCGAAGAACAGCTGTCTAGGCATCGAACTATCTTGAACATATTTGAAAAGGCTCCTGTTATTGATAAGGATGTCTTTGTTGCACCCAGTGCCGCTGTCATTGGTGATGTCCAGATTGGAAAAGGGTCATCAATTTGGTATGGATCTGTATTGAGAGGTAAAGGAACCCATTTCATCAATTAGATATGAATTTCCAAAATATCTGGTTTCAATGAATTTTCTGATAGTAATGCTTTATGGGTATGTTTTGATTTGTTTATTTGAGTTTATCTACTCACATAAGACTTTTTGAGAGTGCTTATGACATGTTTATACTTACTTATGCTCTCTAGGACAACTTATGAAAATAGCTTATACTTACTTTGTCCCTAATTATAAGACTCCTTTCAAATTATCATATGTGTTTATTACTCTTTTTTATTTTTTTTATTTTTCTATTTTTAAATATATCCCTTATTATTGCCACTAATTCTTGAAAGATATAAATTAAATTGAACACTTCTATAAATAAAGGGTAATTTGGCAATAGTGATACACAAAACATATACATTAATATACTTTTTAATGTGCGTAAATGTGTCGCATGGTCTTGTGAAGAAGGATGGAATTTATATGAAAATATGTGTTATAGGATCTTATAATTAGGGATGGAGGAGGTAATGTATATGAAAATAGTTTCATTTAATTCTATCTTTTGTTATAAAAATAGATTATACATAAGCACTTCTAGTTATAAACGCTTAATTAAGTTGTTTAACTAAATAAAATCAATTTTCATATAAGATACGCTTATTGTAAAACAAAGACAGTTATTTTGTGCAACTTCAATAACGTGTCTTTCTTATATATTTTGAAACAATGTTTTCATGGGAAGTTGCACTTTTCTGAACTTGTAAAGTAGATTAAATGTGAAATCTTTGTGAGTCTCTATCTCTATACTTAATAATTACATGCGGCAAACCGGCAATCATATTTGAACTTAACATTATGGATAGGTGATGTTAACAGCATTAGAATTGGAAGTGGAACTAACCTACAGGACAACTCCCTGGTGCATGTTGCAAAGTCAAATTTAAGTGGGAAGGTGTTGCCTACTATTATTGGGGATAATGTTACCGTAGGTGAGTAACATTTTTGCCATGATCAACAATTTGCTACATTCTACACTTAAATTGAAATTTCAAATTTAAAATGTATAAAATTTCACTGAGCAGGTCATAGTGCTGTTTTACATGGTTGCACTGTTGAGGATGAGGCTTTTGTTGGTATGGGTGCAATTCTGCTTGATGGCGTCGTCGTTGAGAAAAATGCTATGGTTGCTGCTGGAGCCCTTGTGAGGCAAAATACAAAGATTCCATCTGGCGAGGTATGTCTAATTTTGCTGTATACTGTCTGGTACCACTTAATGAGATTTAGGATTGTGTACGGTATAGTAGAGCCAGAGTTAGCCTTAGGTCGCTGGTTTGAATATGGCAGGTCGGCCCAAATTGGTAGAGCCAGAGTTATCAAAGAATAGAAGTAAAAGAAAAAAAGCAGATAGAGATAGAGAATAACCCATTTGGGTTGGCCTGGTGGTGTTGGCTTGGGACTTTGGAGTATGCTCCTCCTCAAAGTTTCAGGCAAGGTAGCCAGGATCGAGTCCCAGCTCGTAGGATCGCACTATCTTACGTGCTTCAGCCACCCCGTTGTGCTTCGACTTTGCTCTGGGTCATTTTTGGTCGATTTTGTGGGCAGATCGAGTTTTTTTGGCCAATATTGTATAAAAAACGAGATATGGACATTAAAGTAGATTGAAAAGAAGAGAAACGCGGTATAAGAGAAGATGCAATCAAGATCTGCAACTCTTGTTTTTTGTTTCTGCTGCGGCAGCTCCATGGGGAAGAAGAGGACCAGGTCAAATTAGGTTAAACTTATAGAAGGCTTATCTCTTGTTTGGGCCTTAAGGCCCAATACCGAAATACCTCTTCTTACAAAACACGTGACTTTCACAAAGAAAAATTGCAGTACTTTTGTTCTCTCACAAAAGAAATAAAATAATAAAATACCTTCTTCTTTTAACAAAACACGCCACCTTGCTCTGAATGCACAGGTCATGATTTTATAAATAAATAATAAATACCTTGCCTTTTATTTTAGAGAAAACAGTAGTAAATGATATAAAAAATGACTAACTATTATTAATTAACTTAGTTTGATGTTGTGATTTATAAGTTATTTTGTTTATGTATAATAATTTTCATGTTTTCGTGTATGTATGTGTGTGAAGTTACAACTTTTCCCTTGAGTGGGCTCTTACGAACCGTGTTACGTTCCTCGACTTTACGTCCCTTCACCAGCCAATCGAACCTACGTAGGATCTCGATCCTGACTACATTGGTTTCAGGTTCAATTCTCTCTGGTGTCAATTTGGGTAGGCTAATTTAGCTTCTTAAAAAAAATTAAAAGATAGAGATAGAGAATGATGATGGGAATAGAATTCTGTTATTTTTTTTTACAAAGAATTTCCTTTTCACCACTGTCAAACAGTTTTACAAATGAATATATCTTATATTCCTCTAGGAACCTCCCTCCTAAAAATAAGCTTGCAAAATAGGAGGCTTAGACTGTACAGTTGGGTTCCTAACACTGTACATGTTAGTCTAGCTGTTTTTTGTAAATAATATTCATTACTGAGTGACCATACTACATTGTCAGTCTAGGTAGGACTAGGGGATTCAATTATATTCTGTTTTGTATAGTTTATGGATTTTTTCGTAGAATTGTTTAGTGATATACTTCAGTTACTTAGATAGTTTTAGGATAAATATTGTAGCATTGAAGTCGTTTAGTTGCTTAATTTTAGGATAAATATTATGCATATTCTGAGTTACTTTTCATTAGTATTTTATTGTGTTATTTTAAATTTTATCCGACAATCTTGTTATATTTATCCAAGAGTTTTCTGCAACATAAAGCATTAAAGCCATTGTTTTTTCCCTTAAAATTTGAAACTCACCTATTCTGTCTTATAGTTGCTATTTTGTTCCATCACCATGACAGTATGACACCTACAGCCACAACAAATTTTGTTTACTGTGAGAGTATGACTTTGGCTCTAAAGTAAACCCCTAGAAAATACAGATATGATAGAAGACACATGATATGTCACCAACTTAGAGATATGATAAATTTTAGACTTAATTGCACTCTTGGGCCCCCAAGTTTCACAATTGTGCGATTTGGCCCCAATTGTAAAACGAGAGATTTTGACCCCTCAACTTTATCCTCTTTTGCATTTACTAGTCCTCCATGCACTTTTTTACCAAATAATGCTGATGTGGCTAATTTTATCGATGTGTCATCTCCACGTGTTTGCCAACATGGAAATTAACATTTAAAATAAAATTAAAAATAAAGAAAACATTCTTTTTCACTTTCACTCTCCCATTTTTACTCTCACACCCCCTTCTTACCCTTCTAATTTCACCCAATGGAATGAGCGAGTGAACTTGACTACGTTGGCAAACGCTTCTTTGACTAAGTTGCAAACAGACTCCCACATTCTAGTGTTATTTTTCTATGAAGATACTCATTGGCAATTGGCGACAGTTTGAAAATTCTTCATTGATTTTTTTTTTTTTTTTTTGTGATTAGTTCTTCATTGAATTTATAAAGCTCTACTATATCTCCTTAAATTTACACTGTGTGCAAGTTTTCACTTGTTTTATTTTTTTCTGCAAAAGTGACTGCACTGTTCCCACTTATTTTATTTTCAAAGTTTCTAGTATTATCTTGTTAGAGGAACACCACTGTCTGTCATCGCTTACGACACAACAAGAGGTGCTATAAAAGACCAATTCACTTGAATTTGCATCGGTGTTCTTCTTCAGTTTTTCTTTTTATGCTAAGTTGCTAACTAAATTGCTATTGACTTGGGATCTGATTCTCTCCAGAACCATCGAGGGCTTGATTGGTGGGTGAAATTAGAAGGGTAAGAAGGGAGTGTGAGAGTAAAGATGGAAGTGTAAAGGTGAAAAAGAATGGAGGTTTGATGTGGTGGTGGAAAGAGGAAGGAAAAGGAGGATTTTTTTTTTTTAATGTTAATTTTCACGTTGGCGAAGACATGGAGATGCACATCATTAAATTAGCCACGCCACTGTTTTTTTGGTCAAAATGTGCATGGGGATTAGTAAATGCAAAAGGGGTAATGTTGAGGGGTCAAAATCGCACATTTTAAACTTGGTGGCCAAAATCGCACATTTCTGAAACTTGGGGGGTCTAAAGAAAATCGCACAAATGTTAAACTTGGGGGGTCAAAAGTGCAATTAAGCTTAAATTTATTATTATAGGACATGCCATGGCTTTACTATAATATATAAAATTAGCATAAAATAACATTAAAAGAATCTTAAATTAGAAAAGGTACTGAATGTTTTAAAAGTGAGCAAGTCATTGTAGACATAAGTGAAGTGCTATTATTTTATAATGGTTATTGGGGTATTCTCATCTATATAGGTATAAAAATTCAAATGATAAAGGTAAAATATGGTGAAATGCAGCCAGAAGTATCCAAAGTGTATGGCATGGATACATGTTGAGTTGTCCCACATGAGTACAACTACCGTTTTGAATTTTCTTTGCTTGCTAAATCTTCACCTTTCTTAAATAGATCCAAATCCAGATTCCTAAATCTTCACTCGAGTTGCATGGTTTTTTTATACCTGCTTATGCGTCTTTTCTCAAGATTTCTATGTTTTTTTTCTGTTGGAAAAGATCTAATAAATATGGCCAATTCTTGAGCTGCATGGATGATGATCTTTGTCAAGGATTCTCTTCCTTGTTGTTTATGTTGTTTGCTCTGTACTCTTTTTCCGTTGAAAGGTTTTATCCCTTTGGGTTTTTTTATGACAAGGTTTTTAATGAGGCAGATGCCAAGTTTCCTTGGTTATTCTGGATTGGGTTTTGGTCTAGTCCCCCCAAGTGCCTTTGTATCTTTCTTTTTATTTTAATGATATCTCGAGTGTTGCAGTTTATAGGTGACAACTAAGGGGTACCAACATAGTTGGGATGTCTTGGTTTCTTGCCTCTGCACTCTTTCTTATGTTTAAAACAAAAATTCAGATAAGTCTTGCACCATGCACAAACCTGTTTCCACCATTGGATCAATAAGTCATACCCTTGGATCAATTGCGATTTGATGTGACTTGTTGATTCAACGGTAGAAAACAAACTTGTGCATGGTGCTAGACTTATTTACTTGTGCACGTTAGACAAAGCCAAGAAATATATATAGTTTAACCTTCTATAACAGTATTGAATTTAAAACATCATCTGAAAATTACGATTTTATTGTCAATTATGAGGAGCGCCTTTGAATGTTGTCATGGAGTTTAGCACATGGTTGGCAATTGCTAGACCAAAGCTTATGTACTATTGGCTCATGAATATCTATCATCTGATGAAAAACATTCCTTAATTTTGGTCTGGGTATCCAGCCAGATAGTAAAGTTCTAATGTTTGTTTGGCTGCTCTTCTTGAGTACTTGCTACGTGTATCATTCATGATCTGTAAACTTGCATATTTTGCAGGTTTGGGCTGGCAATCCAGCGAAGTTTCTAAGAAAGCTCACCGATGAAGAGATAGCTTTTATCTCCCAGTCAGCCACCAATTATACTAACCTTGCACAGGTCCATGCAGCTGAAAATTCAAAGTCCTATGAAGAAATTGAGTTTGAGAAGGTGCTGCGTAAGAAGTATGCAACTAAAGATGAGGAGTATGACTCTATGTTGGGTGTTGTTCGTGAGATTCCACCAGAGCTTATTCTTCCTGATAATGTCTTACCTGATAAAGCAAAAAAAGCTCTTAAAATATGAGTTCTTAAGAAGCAGTGTCTTCAATTCCAATCTTGAAAACATCAAGGGGTATTTTTTTTTTCTTTCAAATTCATGGAAGAGGGGTTATTTTGGTTTTCAATAACACCAAACATTTTCTAGGCTAGAGTTATGGTTCCTTTCAAGTTCCAGGAAGCGATTGCTCATAATATTTCAAACTGTGTTCTCCACTTTGGATTAGGGGGAAAGTGGCTGATAGGATCGTGTATGTCAATCTTTAGTGTTTGATGTATTATATGCAAGTGATTTCACTTTTTTCTTCATTGATCTTTTCTTTCAAGACATTATTGACGTTCATAAGTTCTTGATGAGATTATTATTAAAACGGGGACATTTGAATCGTGTTTTTGTTTAGTGTGGATATGTACCTATTCCATTTTGAATCTTTTCTAGTCAATTTTAAAGTTACCATTAGGAGAATGATTCTTTCAAAAGGATGAAAGGGTTGAATTACGCAATTCACATTAAGATAAGACGTGGCGGTGTGTAATTTATTGAAAGAAAATAATTTAATGAAACAGATCGATTATTTTATAAGTAAAAAACAATTTTTAAGTTCATCGAATAACTAATGTATTTAGTTTATATATAAGTTAGGAGAAATGATATTTGTACAATTATTATTTAACAATTTTTGTGACAGCATTGTTTTTCATATTCACATTATATTTTTACTTTCTGTTGCTTTTGCTTTGTAGCAATACTCCATTTTTTTTTTGTAAATCAATGATTGTCATATAAGTTGTCATTGAAATGGTTGTTTGAATAACACAACTCATAAGTTAGATACATTAGTTATTCAATGAATCTAAAAAATTGTTTTTTTATTATTAATGTGACCAGAAGGAATATGAATAGTAAGTAATAGCAAGTCTCATGTCTATATGAGAAAGAGACCTTAATAATCTTAAGTTTGATAGAGATTTAGGTAAAGTTTTGTTTTACTCTAAATAAAGAGAAATGACAAGGACACTCTCTTTTCGTAACTTCTCTAATATTCACTCTTTTATTAGATGAAATTAATGCATGTCCCACCACGTTGAGTGAAACCCATTTTCAAAGTGTGAGACCCACTTTGATTTAAACCAATAAGAAAGTGAGTGTTGAAAAAAGAGTGTTGTTAGCACTACTCAAAAATAAATATTGGTTGTTTAGAATAATTTGTTTTAGAGAGCTTATTAATCATTGATGTTTTATCACTTGATTATTCTTTTTTTTTATCCAATCACTTGGATTTTAACCTAGAATGATTTGTATTATTATTGTTTTGTTGAGAAATAATATTTGTAAAATTATGAAAACTTTTTTTTATTCTTATATTGTTTTAGTTTTTGTGTCAAAACCTACTTGATTTTGTTTTGTTTATAAATAAATGCACGGTCGTTAAAATAACACATGTATTTTGTGTAAAGTGATTTTGATAATTGTATCTAAGTAATGAAATTTATTTATTATGTTTTTGCGTGTGATTTGGTGTGTGTAGGGTAGGGAGATAGGAAAAGGTGATTCGCGAATCTCTTCCGTTTTGGATGGAGGGTAAAAGAGAAAAGACAAGGGTTTAAGGGTGGCGCCTTTTAGAATAAAGAATGTGAAAAAATGTTGCGGCGCATTCACCTTATCATAATCGATCGCAGTAGATAGAGTATAGATCAATCCATAGAAAAAAGATCTATCTTTTTCTTCTTCTTCTTCTTCGGTTGAATCCTAAACTCAACTCAGTTAACAATGGTTGCCGAAGCCTTTTGTCTGAACCAAAACTGTGAAGAAGTGGAAGCTTCTCCTTTCATTTTGGGTCTTCAACCATCTGCACTTGTTGACAACGTGGCTCACGTTGATTGGTCCTTGCTTGATCGAATCCCCGGCGAACCCGGCGGTTCCATTCCCGTCTGTATTCATTCTTTCAACTATTATAATATAATATAATATAATTTAGTATTATTACGTTTGAAGTGATTTACTTAATTTTAATTCTATGTTCTTTCTTAGGTTGCAATTGAAGAGCTTGAAAATATACTGAAGGAAGTTAAATCCAAATCTAATTCGGCTGATTCTTCTGTCATGAAAACTCTCGCTGGTGGCAGTGTTGCTAATACAATTCGTGGTCTTAGTAGCGGTTTTGGAATTTCCAGTGGAATTATTGGGGCTTGTGGTGATGATGAACAGGGTCAATTATTTGTTAACAACATGTCCTCTAATGGTGTTGATCTTTCCAGACTCCGTAAAAAGAAAGGACACACTGCACAGGTTGCTTCACTCACTCCCTTACTTTACTTTTTTTATGTTATGTCCCTTTTGGATAAACAAGAGAGAATTAAGTCAGTTTGTTTTCATCAGCTCATACAAACAATCTTCCAAGTACTTAGCTCAAATGTGTCAATTCAAACAAACTATACGCTTGTTTGTATTGACTTATTTTTTAGCTTATGCAATTAATTCATAAGTTCTCAGTTCTCACTAACAAAAATTGTATCTTCATAAACTGTTTTTTCATAAACTACCTTGACAAGCTTATGCATAATACATAAAAGCTAATTTATTTACCTAAGCTTAAAAATAAGCCAATTCAAACTGGTCTTGTATATCATTGTGACTAATAACTTCTACAAATACCAAATATTTATTTTCATGTTAACTTGGCTTTCTACCAGTGTGTTTGCTTGGTAGATGAGTTGGGTAACAGAACAATGCGGCCCTGTCTCTCGAATGCTGTCAAAGTTCAGGTATTGTTTCATCTTAATAAGTTCCCTTTGTGGTTAGGTTAAGATTTAATTTTTATCAATCCTTTTCTCATTTAGAATCTCTTTTCTTTGTTTGATAGGCTCAAGAATTGATGACCGAGGATTTCAAAGGCTCCAAGGTTCACTTCTTCATCAATTAAAATATTGTAGAACTTGTTAATTGTCTTGTCTTATATATTCCATGAATTTTTTTTTTTGAAGAAAAACTCCATTATATATTTCAATGATGTTGCTTTCGTATCAGGGATTTAAATGATTGGATTCAAGCATCCTTTATTATTAATTACTATTTTGAACATTTATTCCACTATAATGTACTGTAAAATGAAAATGATTGTGCATTGGCCATATATCTTGTCTCTGCAAACATACTAAGAAGTTTCTCTTGGGTATGTCCGTCCATATAGGTCTACCGCTACTAATAATATATCATCTAAGGGTTCTCTGTGAACTTAGTTGTTGATATATTTATTACATTTCAGTGGTTGGTGTTGAGATATGCAATACTCAATTTGGAAGTTATTCAAGCAGCCATTGCTTTGGCCAAGCAGGAAGGCCTCCTTGTTTCCTTGGACTTGGCCAGTTTTGAGGTATTTTATTTACGCTGCTACTCTGAATCCCCCTCCCCAAAAATTCTTTTTAAAAGATTGGATACACAAGTTTGACTAATAGAAAACTGGGTTAAATATGTTTAGTCCCTACAAAAGAGTTTTCAAGTTTAGTCCCTATAAAGTTTTAATGGTAATTTTAGTTGTCATAATATTGTGGTTTGTAAGAATAGTCCCTATTTTGAATTTTTTTAATTAAAAATGGATACTTTTAGTCCTCCAATATAGTCCCTATAAAATGCAAATAGGGAGTAAAAGTAAATAAATTCTTTATAGAGATTAAACTTGAAAACTAGTAATTTTGTACGGACTAAAAACATATTTAACTCTAGAAAATTCAACTCCTTTCTAGTAGTTTTTTCTCCCCCTTGAGCTTGGGAAGTTTGTAAAGTAAGTTTTGATTTGTAACGTTTTAACTCAAAAAGGAAAAGGATTCTGATACAGCTCAGTATTATCACTAGTCATGTAATGTAGTCCACACAAACAATTACTAAACATGCTTGATTTATTGTTGCCATTTGCCATACGAGATCATATTGTTCTCTAGAAAATCTCACATGAATATATGATAGTGCACTAGGGGCCTAACTGTATAAATATTTAATACAAATATGCAAATTTCATTTTTAACAAGTCCTTTGCATAATTAATAAAGCATTTCATTTCTCACTCACGACGCTCTCTTTATTTTGGCAAGATGGTCAGGAACTTTAAACAACCACTTCTGAAGTTGCTGGAATCTGGAAACATAGACCTCTGCTTTGCCAATGAGGATGAGGCAACTGAACTTTTAAGGTGTCTGTCGTCAATAGTATTAGTAGTCACTATCAATCCTGATTTTTATCAAGATATCATTTGAAGAAGATAGAATTTATTTTCAGTTTCCAAGTTATTGACTGCCTTAATTTCATTGTGTATTTTTTATTTTTATTTTAAATAATTAATATAAAGATACTTGATGATGAATTTTAGGGGCGAACAGAATGCTGATCCTATAGCTGCTGTAGAATTTCTTGCTAAATACTGTCAATGGGCTGTGGTAACATTGGGCTCTAATGGATGCATTGCTAGACATGGGAAGGAGGTTTGTTATTTTTTTACTGTCCTGTGTTATATGCTATACCCGGTTCCTTCTATCATTATTTTCCCCTCTTTGGGAATGCGTGCAGTTAGTTTATTGACTGCAAGACACAATAGTTAACTCGACAGTAGACATGGTTTAGCTAATTTCACCCATTAGGAAATTAGGAGTTTGGTCTGAAGTCGTGCCTCCCTTTATAAAATAAGATTTCTGAAAGTTGAAGCTTTCCTGCTAGCTTAATGTTCCATCCATAATGTTAGTATAACAAACACAAAATTTGCATTCTCCCCGTCGGTCCAACTCAAATATACCAAAGTTCTTATGACGAAAGAGGGAAGGAGGTAGAAGGGTGTACTCGACAGCATTCTGCAGAATCTGCATTATGTCTGATCTTTCATTCATCATTATTATCAGTAAAGATTAGCCAACATTAGCATCATGGGACACTCTTGTAAAGAAATTGTTTGCTGTTGACATGATGTAGTAGTTTAAGCACACTGTCGTCCAACATTGGGGAAAAGTTCAGTAGTCTTACTTTCTTATCATGCCATCATGTCAAACTCACATTTTAGCATAGATGCTGAAAGAATTGACTGATCACTTGTAACAATTGCAAACCAATCGTTTTACTTGTCAGATGATACGTGTCTCGGCTATAGGGGAATCAAAGGCAACTGATGCTACAGGAGCTGGAGACCTTTTTGCAAGTGGATTTTTGTACGGAGTGGTTAAGGGTTTTTCACTAGAAGAATGCTGCAAAGTAGGCACATGCAGTGGTGGGTCTGTCATCCGCTGTCTTGGGGGTGAGGTGACGTCTGAGAATTGGCAATGGATGTACAAGCAGATGCAAGTAAAAGATCTTCCCACACCTGATGGCATATGCAAATGATTATTGCCAACATTGTTTCCTTCTTCCTATTTGCCCTGTTGTTTGTTTTTTCCTTTCTAATTATAGTTTTATTATTCATATCTTACTATCAATTGGAATGACCACCATAATAACAATACAATTTGTGGCTGGTTTGACTAATGTACTTCAGCTTAAGGCGGTTATGCACCGACATCCCTCGTTTAATATTAACCACAGAATGAGCTTTACTTCAATTTTTTCTCTGCATTTAACTTTTGATGAGCTTGTCAAAAGTATCACAGATGAAGCTGCCTGCTCAAATGTTTTTCCCTCGTTATTGATGTACATTTTCACATGAGGTCTAGTTTGTCAATGGTGAACTGCAACTGAGAACACTGGCAAAATAAACAACCAACAAGTACATAGTTAACAAGTACATAGTTTATAAGGGTGTACACGACCATGGCTATTCCATTGATCTGTTGTGGTGCTGTTCATACCGACACTGTTGTCTTTCAAGCCTAAAGCACGAAGCAAAGATGCATTGGATGAAGATGAACCCACTTGAGCAGCTTTTTGGAGTAATGCAGTGGTAGATAATACAGGTTGTGGAGATGCAGTATTGTAATGGGGAAAAGGGTGATCATTGTTGTTGTTATTGGAGAGATAGAGTGGTGTGAAAAGTGAGAGGGTTGTGGGTTCTGTGATAGAGAAAGATGTGGGGATATCTGAGTGAGACAAGCTTGACATGGGACTGCTGAAAGAAGAAGAACAGCTAGTAGAAGTAGAAGCGTTTGAAGACGGCGGTGACAGCCTCGTTGGGTTTTCTGCAATGTCTGATTACAAGCAAAAATAATCTTGAAAAAACAACTAATGGATAGCATAAAACAATGAATAAGACAAAGTTGCAAATGAAAATAAATGTGGGCTGCATTGCTAATTTACTACTCAACGGCAAAGAAAAACAAAATAAATGCATATGCGAAGAGACAAAATAAACACTCATGTGTCAAGTTCAAATCATGTCAGCTTCATTTATCCAAATAATAAGGAATTTATTGTAGAGAGATAAATAGATAAAATAATATAATAAATGGTTAATAATAAAAATAAATAATCTGTCCAAATAGCAATTTTTTTACTTGCTTTGTCATTTATAAAATCCTTAATACCACAATTAAAAAGAACAAATGAAGTGTACTTTCAAAGAAATTACTATTATTATTTTTTGTGGAAAATTAAGGTTGTTCAATCCTTGCAAGTTGATAGTGGTAGTGGACGCAACTTTTCCAAAACAAAGGCAGGTTTGAGTTAGTAGGAAACAAAAGTGCAAAACACAAATAGGAAATGAATTAGTAAGTCGTACCTGAGCACTGAGTAGACGACAAAGTAGGAGACACCACCACTGATGATATTGTTGATGGAGTGAGTGGTGGCGTAATCGGTGAAGAAGAAGAAGAAGTAGGAACCACAACAACAGCGTTATTACTACTACCACCCTCCCTCCCACTCTCATTCGCCATTACGTCGCAGAACCTTCTGTGCGTAACAAAATTATCCCTCCTATTAACAAATAAACAAATAAAGAACATTAACAAAACAGAAAATAATCAACATTTTGAGAGAAAATTAAAGATGGAAAAGAAATTAACCTAGAAAACACTGTGCCACAATCACATTTGTACTCTCTAGTTCCACAGTTCTTCATATGAACTTTCAAATCACATTTCACAACGTATTTTTTAGAACAACGTCCCATTTCCATTTCTTCTCACCGTGCTTTCTACAAAAGTTCTTTTTCACTCCCGTGAGATCATCGAGTGCTCTTGAAGGATTGTGATGGATGCAGGAAGGCTCAGAACAAACGTACACTTTCTTGCGGAGGATTTCGTCGTTCGGTCGCTGCCGGAGCTTCCACGACATGTTGTGTCCTCGCCGGTGAAGTTGAAGATTTTGTTCCCGTTTGAATCCTTTGTTGCAGATCTCGCATATGAAACGGTTCGTTGCTAGTAAAGTTTTGGGTGATAAAGCGATTACTTCAGCATCTGGAT
>Ga0315914_1008415_pt1 | contig 13793 bp, 8 predicted proteins | sample MpolenodulesMG_FD_203920 | JGI IMG/M metagenome (GOLD analysis project Ga0315914, IMG submission 203920) | Medicago polymorpha root nodule microbial communities from Los Angeles, California, United States - elongated nodules | ecosystem: Host-associated > Plants > Roots > Nodule | place: USA...
GATTATGGATCCTGCACACTTGAACAAATTGTTTAGCATATCCAATTGATTATTTTTAATACCTTGTTATTGTCAAAACTCAATAGGTGACTTGTGAAACACCCTTGTTCCAACATACTTTTTCCTATATTGGGAGAGATATTACACATGCACTTTTTTATCTATCTATGACAAATATATGTCTAGTGTTTTTTTTACGTATAAAAGAAAAATATATGTCTTATTTTTTTATAATAATTACCAGTGATAAATATTTGTCTTGAATTTTTTTAAAATAGTGGTAACGAATATTTGTCTCTTTTTTTTATATTTATCAGAGATAAATACTTATCTCTTGTTTTTTTTATATATCGACAAAAAATGTTGTCCAGATTTCTCTCATGTCTTTGTATATATCAGTGATAAAGATTTGTTCTGTGTTTTTAATGTATCAACTACTAATATTTTTCCCATTTTAACTTATTAATTACTAATATTTGTCATGTGTTTTTAAATATATTAGTGGTTTTTTTGGAAGGAATGTATTTTTTTTTAATGAATATTATTTTTTTTTTGCTAGGCAAGGAGAGAGGACAGGCATCAAGAGGCAACACCGACATCCCAACTAGGTTGGCACCCCGGGAAACCTCCATCCTACGCCGCCAAACTCTAAAAATTTACTAAATAAAGGGAAAAATATATACAAAAAGAGGGGGGACTAGGCCAAAACCCTTCAAAGAAAAAGAACTGGAAAATAAAAGAACAGCAGCCTGCTATAAGCTAAGGGAACCGATAGTTAGGCAAACCAACTCTATCACGAAAGAAATTAAGATGTAACTCCATCGGGAGTGTGCTGATCCAAACTGAACCCTGAATATCATGTCCCATATTCGCTAACCTGTCAGCACAACAATTACCTTCGCGAAAAATATGAGACGCAATGATCTGAATGCCAAGACTATGTGCGTTATGCCATCTGTTCCGAAGCAGCAAAGGAACTAAAGAAGGATTCGAAAATATTAAAATAGCACTAGATGAGTCACTTTCTGACCAAACATTTCGCCATCCATGGTTAGCCGCATGCTCCATAGCTAGAATGAAAGCCAAGACTTCCGAATGAAACACGGAAGCAGCACCAATGTTACAAACGAAAGCTATGGAGCAGATGGCATAACGCCCGTAGGCTGCATGACCATCAATAACGGAACCATCAGTATTGACCTTTAACCAAGGAGAGGTGGGAGCCTTCCAAACCATAGGAATAATTTCTTTCACAATACGGTAGTGCGCAGGCACCGCGAAAGACTCAAGGAAAGCAAAATCTGTGTGCAAGCATTTCCCTTCCGAAGCTTTACCCGACATGGCGACCAAGGAGTGAATTTTCACCTTTGCTGATTGAACAATAACTTCAGTAAAAGAGAATTGGATAGTGATAAGTATGTCCCATATATTATTATATTTATCCGTGACAAATGTTTGTCCCATGTTTTTTTACGCACCAATGATATTATTTTTTATGTTTCAGAGATAAATATGTGTCCCATGTTTTTAAATATCTATTAGTAAAAATATATGTCAATTGTTTTTTATATATCAATTATAAATATTTATTTTGTATTTTTTTTTATACTTTTCATGATAAATGTTAATTGCATATTTTATTTATGTATAAGTGACAAATAGTTGTCTGGTATTTTTTTTATATTTATCAGCAACAAATATTTGTCTTATGTATCAGTAAAATTCATTACTTATAATCAAGGTAATCAGAGTCGGACCGGACATCAAACCGGTAAAGGCATGGGTTCGAGGTTTTAAGGTTGAACCGGGGTCGAACCGTTTTCAATAAACTAATTCATTTAAATATAAAAAATAGGTAACATTGGAATAATAATTCATTTATATATAAACACATATTTTTTTCTTTCAAATAAAATCATACTTATTTTATTTAAAAATAAAATCAAGTTTGTTACTATATATTAACCAAAATAAAATATAAAAGTGAAGTTTTCTTACTTAATATTTTAATATTTCTAATACCATACATAAATAAGTCGCCCAAGCTCAATTTAGTTGAGAGGGGCAGCCGCAGCCCAAACCCACTATGTAACCCTAATAGTTGCAGTTGTTAAATGTTGGGGGCAAAAGCCGTCGCCAACTTGCAAGCATTCTATCTGTTATTGCATCTTCATTCTTTCTTCTATTTTTCAATTACAGTTTTTCAACTTTTCTTGAACTGAATCATATTCAATTCTCTCTTCAGCTGATTTCAATCATGCTTGAATACTTTGAATGAGGTTTTTGCATGTGCAGCCTTTTGTGGAGAAACGAAAAAGGAAAAGGAAAATTGAAAACCGAGACCATCGTTCTTGTTTGGTTTTTTTGTGAAGAAAAGAACCAAAGCCGATCCAACCCGTCAAACCTCCTAAACCGCCGGTTTTGTCCAGTTTCATCGGTTCTCAACGGTTTTCCGGTTTTATGACAGAACGGTTTTCAAGCCATTTCAGACCGGACATGGGCCCGGTTCACAGTTAGAACGGTTGAACTGGCCGGCCCGGTCCGGTTTAATTACCTTGCTTATAACTGATTATTAAGAAGAGTAACTCATCTTAGAGTTATTTTTGGATTTAACGTATCCTAATTTATTTTTATTTTGAATAAGTGGTTTAAGAAATTGATATTCAAAGTTTGTTATTATTTAATTTTGAAAGAAATCGTTATAATTATTATTTTAAGAGAAACTTAACAGAGGTAATGTGAATCAATGTAATTCAACATTTACTTGTTTGTTAATTTGAATTTACGTAATGTCATCAATGTTATGTGAATTTTTTTAATAAGCTAACAACTTATTCATTTTTTTTATATATTAAATATTTTCTTATATTTTATAATTCTCTATAATATTTTTTTAATTACACTCTATATATTTTTTAATATTAAAACATGTTATCTCACCTCTTTAATAGATGGTCAGATCAAAAACTATAATGATAACATAATTTTGCATAACAATTTCTCTTCTCTCCTTCTCAAACCTTAGCCGTCACGTCTTTCTTCTTCTTCTTTTTAAAGTGCTGATTTAGGGTCAATTTTGACCCAAAAATCATCCCTCCAAATTGTTTTTCCTTCTATCCTAATTGAATAAGTGATTTCACATATTTTATGTTTTCATTTGTTTGTTTTTGTGATTTCGTCGTCTCTGAACGACTCTGATTGTTTTGATTTCCCGTCTTTGTGCGGTGCATTTTTGATTTTCAGTCTTAGTGCGGTGTTTATTTGATTCAGGTTCAAAGATTAGCTTTGAACAAGTGCAGATCCGATCAATGAGAATGACTTTGGTGTTGTTAAAGTTGCAGATCCGGAGACATGACTATTCCGAAGACATGAATATAGTCATATTAGTCATAGGTACTCTATTAACATGGATGCTGTGAGTTTGTTCACAGATTCATCCTTCTTTTTTTTAGCGAACTTGGATTTGTATTGTATCAATATACTCTATTAATGTGAATGAATGAATATCGTTTATTTTTGTCAAAAAAAATAGATGCTCAAGATCACACATGAGGTAAAAGTCACAGGAGACAATTCTCTTCCCACATTGTAATGTAACTTTTTGTTTTTTTTATTTTTATTTTAATGTGACATAAATGTCAATTTCAAAGCAATATTAATGTGAATTTATTAACAATTAGTCAATGCAATTTGAATGATTTATGGTAATAACAAATGTATGTAATATTAATGGCTTATTTCAATGACGACATGTGGCTTTTGCTACGATAGAATTAACATTAGTATGCCATGTGGATTGGCCATTTCTAACATGCTCAAATGATGTATAGGAGATAGGGGATTTATAAAAGATGATCTTCCTGTAATTGAATGATGTTCATTTGATACATGATCTGCATTAGATAATGTTAAACATGACACAAATTTTTGTCATTGTTCTACAATTCTGCACTGTGTTTAGAACGATCGAGGTTTTGACAACCCATTTTGAATCAATTCATAACCTTGGAAAGATATTAATTTTGGATAGTCCAAACATGAAGACATATTTGTATCAAATACGTATCAGGTATTGATACTTCGCGGATATGTATCCACAAAGTAATTCACAAATATACACAAATACTTATAAGATACATCACAAATATACACAAATACTTATAAAATACTTCACAAGCGCATATTTTATATATTTTTTGTTGATGAAGGTAATGAGAGAGGGGATACTCAATCGAAAAAAACTTATTTTAAATTCTTAAATAGAGTCTCTAGGAGCTTAGCTCAGTTGGTAGAGGCATTGTGTTAATGTAACGCTACTTGACCAAAATATGAAAATAGACTATGATTGATACAAAAACCATATATGACGTGGATTATTATTTTTTGTAAATTGTTATACTTATAACTATATATTACCGAATAGTAATCGATTCATATTTCTTTCAATTATTTTATTCGTGTGGAAGTTTTCTTATAATTTTTTTTTTAACATGTCTTAGATGTATCGTATCATAAATTTTACAATTTTCACGTATCAATGTATTTGAAACATATCATAGACACACATTATTTATCCTTAATTCATATCTCGAGAGGATAGACTCATAACCATCAAACCATATTGACCGGGAGTCAAGTTTCGATGATATAATATACTCCCTCTGTCTCACAATAATTGTCTTTTTACCATTTTTTTTCTTTTTTTTAAAATAATTGTCACTTTACAATGCCAATGCAGCATTTATTATTTTTTTCCTTTATTATACCCTTATTTATTGAATTTCATTCAACTTACTAACTACAATTAATAAGGGTGTTTTAGTAAATGATACTAATTTTACCATCAAAATTAATACAATTAATCATTTCATTAATAATCGTGCACAAACCTTAAACGCTATTATTTAGAGACGGATGGAGTATGGGCTTTCAGGCAAGTGGGCTTATATAGTAGTAATTTTCTTATAACAATAAGAGAAACATGGTGGCCATTTGAACACGCAAGGATGTACTCCCTCCGTCCCTTAATGTAGGCATCCATTGTCTTTTTCACATTTCTTAAGAAAAGTTATCAGTGTAATTAATATGTCTGTTTTGTGTGTTAATATTACGAAATTGTCCTTTGTTTGTACGTGTATTAAACTTGACTTTTTATATTTCAAGACAAGATAATAATATTAATTAGGGGTATGTTTAGAAGAAAAAAAATAATAATAAATGCATCCAGTAATTTAAAAAAGAGTATCAAATAGGTGGTTAGATATAAGGACGGAGAGAGTATCATGTATGCACATAGGAATGGGTAATTTCGAAAATAAAATTTGAAGCATTTGAAGGAAACGTTGGAAACGTAAAACAACTCCTTAAAACCCTAAATCAAACCCCTGATTTTGTTATCACACTCTCCGTCTTCGTGTTCATGTTCACCGTTTCTACGATTTTCACATCTCCTTAAAACCCTTTCAAGAGAAGCTCAACTTGATTTGGTAGTGTTATTATCAGGTTTTTTTTTTTTTTAAAATTATTTATGATAATTTATAAGTAGTGTTAATTCTGAATTTTGATTAATTTAGTTCTTCATATTTTGTAGCTTTTAATTAGTTCAGGAATCATTTTTATTTATTATAATGAAGGAGAAATGATAATGAATGTTTGCGATTTTGTTTATAGATTTAATCATGTGCTAGTTTTGTTGATTTCAATTTTGTAGGAAGATTTGTGGATTGAAATATTTCCAAGTTTCTTGAATTTTTTTGAAGCTATTATTATTATGGTTTTGTTGTGATTCTTGTTGCGTGTTTTTGTTTTTCTCATTGCCTTTTCTTATGTATAATGCCAGTGGGACAAAACATTATTTTCACTGGAGAGTCACCACCACCTGCAACACAATGAAAAGGAAGAGAACTTCTATCCAGTCATCTACGATAACAAATTCATATTTACCTGATGAGTGTTGGGAATGTATCTTCAAATTTATATTCAACCACGGCGAAAACAACAATCGTCACTACTTTTATCCTCTCAATTCTTCTCTACGAATCAAAAGGAAGGGGAAGGGAACTTATCTTTACAAATCTTCGCGACTATCCATTTCATCAACATATTTAGATATACCCGAAGAAATCTTCAACGACGACGACCCTAACAACCGTAACAGATGTCGCTACTTGAATTCTCTCTCCCTTGTCTCCAAGCAACTCCTCTCCATCACCAAACGGATCCGATTCTCACTCACTATCTTCAATCCAACACGCCCTTTCCTTTGCCACCTCTTTTAAAGATTCACAAACCTTAATTCCCTCAACCTCACACGCTTCCACAGTGACCTTGACACTCTTCTCCGCAAAATCTCTCGTTTCCCATCATTGAACATCACATCACTTAATCTTTCCAACCAACCCACTGTTCCCACTAATTGGTTACGAGCTTTCTCCCATAAGAATACAACTTTGACCTCTCTCACTTGTTCCCACATCGCTAACTTCAATAGTAGTGATCTGTTCCTTATTGCAGAATGTTTCCCTTTACTCGAAGAACTTGACATTAGTTACTCCGAATGTTGCTACATTTACCCCATTGGTTACCACACCAAATATTACGATGGCTATTTCGATGGGGTTGAAGCCCTATCACTTTCACTTTTCAAACTCCGCAAGGTAAACCTTTCTAGTTTTCTCATAAACAACCAATCCCTTTTCCACTTGCTCGACAACTGTAAGCTTCTTGAAGAGGTCATCTTGTTTAGTTGTGATCATAAAATAACTAACGTAGGAATTGCTTCTGCTCTTCGTGATAGACCAACATTAAGGTCTTTTTCGTTTTCCCCTCTCAATATGAAAGACAACATGACCGTTCCTACTTCACATTTTATTGACTCATTGGTGAATTTGAAGGGCTTGACTTGTCTTGATTTGCAGTTTATGAATATCTCTAATAACTTGTTTTACTCTATTGCAAGGGTGGGTCTTCCTTTGACGAGGTTTACCCTCCGACATTGTTTCGGCCACCATAGTTATGCTGGAATCTATTGTTTATTATCCAAGTGTCAACGCTTCCAACATTTGGATCTTGAACTTCCGTTTCTGAATGATCAACATGTTGTCCAATTGTCTTCGTTTCTTGGTGATTTGATGTCCATAAACCTTAGTTGTTGTGTTAAGCTCACAAAATCATCTTTGTATGCACTCACTAGGAACTGTCCTCTACTTGGTGAGATCAGAATGGAAGGAATTGGGAAGAGTATGAGTGTAGAGAATTCTGATTCCTCGGTGGAGTTTGGTGTATACCCTCAATTAAAGTCTCTCTCTATTTGGGAAAAAATCAATGGTTAAGCGATGAAGGAATTATAAAGTTTGCTTCCAATTTCCCCAATTTGCAACTGCTTGATTTGAATCGTTGCAATCTCTTATATGAAGGCATTTGTCAGGTTTTAAGGATATGTTGAAAGATTAGGCATTTGAACTTAGCCTATTGTAAAAAAGTGAAGCTACTTGGAGTGAACGTTGTTGTTCCCAATCTGGAGGTGTTGAACTTGTCAAATACGAAGGTTAATGGTAAAACACTCTATGTGATCTCAAAGAATTGTAGTGGGCTTTTGCAACTATTACTTGAACTTTCTGATAATGTCACAGAAGAAGGAGTGAAACATGTGGTAGAAAACTGCACGCAATTGAGAGAGCATGGGTATCTTCTTTACTAGTATTCTGAAAGTTTGAACTCTGTAAGTTTCATAATTTTCTCAGAAATTACTTTTTTTAAAATGTCAACTTACAAACGTGCATTTACTCATCAGTCTATGCATATGATAATTCCCTAAGTAATAGTTTAATATTTTTATATAATGTATAGTGTAATGCTAAAATTGTTAAATGGCGGCGCCATGGTGGAATGGCGGATTTTTAACAACAGCCATAGGCAATTTGTGAAGGAATGTCGGTGCCCACCATTGTGGCGCCATAGGCCTCAATGGCGTGTATACGTGGTGTCAGTAGTAAACAAAACAAAAAAGCATTATGATCTGCTTTTGAGTGGCTGCTGTCATGTTTTGTTCGAAAAGTTTATTTATACTGACTAGTAGAACACTAAACCAATGTGACTCACATTGGGCTGTTAAAACTGAAAATACTATGTTGTTGAATGCTACCATAATGGATTCAAATAGTTCGAGAGTTATCTATATATGATGGAAAATCATGCCATGTCGTATGTGAGATACAAACACTAGCATTGATATTTAACCGATTAGAATTAGACAATTTCTCAAATATGAGTAACAAAAGCTTTCCAATTACATGCTCGAACTTCCCAAATTCTTTTTGCAACTACTGCACTTGGGCATGTTTCATATCAGATTTGACTAGAGTTTAAAGTTTTACAACTTCAAAGTGCTCCTGTGCAAATTTTACATGATGACTTGTCTGCAAGAGCATGTTATACAAGTATAGAAATCTCAATTTTTCATTAACAATAACATGGTTCAAGTATTTTGCAAAATCAATCAATAAAAGTTTTTCAACTTTATCTCTATTATCAACACGTGCTTCTCTCAAACTCTGGTTGTATATATAATCTTTTGAATACAGTGTTATTGGATATCAATTGTTGTGATTTTAATTCCTTTTGTTTCGCTCAAAGAAATTAATGTGTTGAGTGAACGATGTTGGAAGCTCACACACCACTAACTGTTAATGTTTATATTATTAAATTAAAGACGATGAAGTTGAAAGATTGCTAAGGGACAATTTTTGCTTCAATTACTATGAAAAAGAAACTATACTAAAGTGGAAATTGATAAAGCTTTATACAATTTTTATTCTAGAATGGGAGTCCGTAAGTTTACTCGTGACAAATGCCTAATTGAGTTATGCTTTTTGTTCCGTAGAAATATGTAAGCCCTTTAGTATTGACATATACATCTTACTCTTCTTGTCTTTATCAAATTTTAAAACAAATTCTAAATTGATTTTGATATGTTTTTAGCAGATTGTTTCTTGTGTTTGCGGCTTTTAGTACATCTTCCTTCGTTTTGGAAGGGTTGTTTTTGGGTGTGTTATTTTGGTGCTTCAGTGACAACTCTGCAGTGCGGCTGGAGAAATTTCTGATGCAGCAGTTTTTATTTTGCTTCAGATCTGTGCTTTTGCGGTTCTGGTGTTATGTTAGGGTTCTGGCGGCTAATATTGTTTCTGGTAGTGGGACTATAGTCTTTAGTGTATGTGGCTGATGTGAGTATTTCTCAAACTCTGGTTTCATTAGCCCATTTTCAGGTCAGATGTTCCGTTTGCGGGTAGGCTACTATTCTGTCGGTTCACGAATAGCTGCCTTCGCAATTTTGTCGGTTCACGAATATAACAAAACTATCACGGATCATTCATGAATTATATATACTCAACCAAACTGAATTGGTTCAATTTATGAACTATCAATCACATTTCGGTTTTTTTGTTCGATTCTTTGGTATTCTTTTAAGAATCCTATGTATGGCTAGTTAATATGCTCAAAGTTCACGCTAGCGTTTCCAACCACCTAATTTGAGTTCGACAATTGTTTTACGACCAAAGTGAAATATGTGTTTTACTACCATTCATAAATTTTAATCCGCCATTGGAACAATATTATCCACTGTTGGAAAAATGAAAATAAGGTACTATATACCTATATCTATCACCATTCAAATTAAAAGTAAATAAACCATCTTCCTCATAGTTGCAAAGCTGCAACATAATCATAACTCATAGCAATAGCAATTATATATATACATTTATGGCCTTTGTTATAAATGTCCTTTACCTGAAGGAAAAAAAAAATAGTTAATTTTTTATTCTCAATGAATAACAAATCATTTCATAACAAATATCGGAAAAGTATACTTTTTTTTTTAGAACTAAGGTAATAACGTATTTGCAAAAAAAAAAAATTAGAACTAAGATAATATCGGAAAAGTAAATTGTAAGGTAGTGTTTGATGGCATAGTTGATTGCTCTCATAACCAAACCGAATTTGGTCACATTATGAATTATTGTAAGATGCTTCTTACCAATTCTCCAAATTTATAAGTTATGTTTGGCGATAAACAAATTTTGTTGCTCACACTAGAAAAGTCGTCAAAATTGTATAATAGTCAGCCATATTTTTCATTTGATACCATCTTGTCTTTTTCCGATATTGATCAATGAAAATGATATAACTTTATTATTGTCGCAAAAAGAGAAGAAAAATAGATAGGTTAAACCAGATATCATGATGAGCTCCGTCGTTAACTATTTTTCATCTCTAGCTTCGTAAATCCAACAAAAGAAGTGTTTTAGTAGACCCTATCTATTGAGTTATGGCGTGTTTGAGACAATAAATTGAATCACGAAGAAAACTCCATAGTTAACAATGAAAACAAGTATAAAGATGAATCAAATTGCAAGCATCCATTGTCACTAGCAATGGTGATGATGAATGCATTTTTTTACATTTGTATTAATAATAATAATAATAATAATTATTATTATTATTATTATATTTGTATTAATTTTTTTATTATTATTATTATAGTTAATTTATCTTATTTGATTAGTACACATGTTTTTGTCTTATTTTTAAATTAACAAAGTGACAAACAAGCATATAATGAGAAATAGTACGAAAAAAATATTGGGAAGAAGAATATAACAAATACTACCAAAAGTATTCGAAGGAAGAGTGAAAATTAAATGAGGTGTTGAATAAGCGAGAATAGATGGTGTTCAAATATAAGGGTTGTTCATACATAATTTAATTCTTTCAAAAAAAAAACATAATTTAATTCATTAAATCAAGATAAAATGCAGTGTGTGGATATGGAGTAACTTTTTTTGTGAACCCTATGATTAACCATCTAGAGGATTGACATAAAAAAAAATTATATACATAATAAAAATTCCCAAATCCTCTAAAAAAAATCCAAACAAAATGATATATATAAAGAAAATCATCAAACCCTATTGTCTATTGTCAGATAATTTTCTATCCCATTTCTATTTATTTTAGAATAAATTACTTTTTTTGATAAGGCAAGAGCAAATTACATAAAAAAAGAGTGGCTCCCAACTCTAATCTCCTGTCAAATGCTCATAAATATATTATTAAAAAAAGGAAAAAATACATAATAAAAAACTGTGGAACATAAACCTGACCAGTTTATCCATAAAACTCCAAATAGGTAATGTGAAAATTAAAAAGGCGGGAAACTTTTAGATTAGTTTTAATTATGGTATCATAGCCGAAGATTCGTTGAACCACCTGGTCTCCGCTCGTGATATCTCAGATTGGTCGTTCATCACCCATATTATATATTCCAACAACCGTGATTTCTTTGATTAATTGGGTCACAATCATACCACTAGTATATGGAAGTATCTATATATCTTTGTAAAGGAAACTTGAGTTGTTCTCATGCAAGCTTTGTGATGATATGGCACTCTAGAAAAGCTTCCTATCATCTCTCAAATGACTCTACAAAAAGTTATCTCTATCTCTTAAAACCTTACAACTCTCCACTATATCAATTAATTGAAAAAACTTAATGTTTCTTATCACTTCAACCTTTAAACTACAATTTTATTCCTATTCCTTAACTTATATTCCTTAAATTCATTCATTCATTGTATTATTACTTAGTTATAATTTTTATTGATAATAATTGTCATTGTTTTTTTTATTCATATTCATGATCATTGTGTGTATAAATATGTGGTGAGACTTTGTGAACTTTTTGTCTTACCCTCCATCCCAACAAAAGGAGTGTCATATGAAATTAGGAAAAATGAAGTAGGAAGAAATGGCTGAATTCTGGAGTTTTGGATCATCATCTTTTTCAAATAATTGTTGAATGATACTCTTCAATTTTGAATGATAGTTTTTGTTTCTCTTTCCTATTCTTCACATATGTTTTGACTATTTATTGGTTTTTGTGGCAGGTCATGGAGATTCAAGTTACTAGATCATATAAATTTGTCAAATATTTCAACTTTTAATTTTTTTATTGATATAATGTTTATTAGTCTATGTTTTTTTTATCTTTCTTTCATAATTTTTTTCATCATTTAATATATATGAAAAAGAAATCAAATGTTGAGGAAATGATGAGACAATAGATTAATTTGTCAAATAGTTAAATTGTAGAGAAATTACATAATTGAGAGGAACTTCTGTGTTTGCATTGTATTCTTCATAGTGGTGTGACTATTTTTTTTTATTATTTATTTGGGAAAGTGGTGTGACTATTATTTATCCCTTTTAAATTTGCTTTTTAGAAGAATTATTGAAGAGTTAAATTGAAACACGCTCTAAATTATGTTTGAGTTAACCTTAAATTTACTCCAAACATTTTTTTGTGTCTATACTTAAGCCGACTTAAATTTTTGAATGCTTTTTCTAGGTCTAAAGTTCACGCACAAAAAATAAATTAAAAATATAAAATATAAAAAGTTCACGCACAAAAGATAAATAAAAAATTAGATTTCTAGGTCTAAAGTTTTGTTACTTTTCTTTTTTCTACGGAAAAAAAATTGCTACTTATATCTTTACCTTTTAGTGTTTAAAAATATTCATATTTAATTCATTAGAAAAAGAATCTAAATTTTTGTGAAGGAAAATTTTATAATATTTTAAACATGATGACAAAATTATTTAAAAGTTTACAAGCATTTCAAATAATAAAAAGTTGGCGAGAACAAACAACACAAGTAAATGTTTAGTTAGTTCCTTACCAACACTATTGAATAAAAGACACTTTGAAGTTTATAAATAATATGATACTACACCTTGTGTTAGATGTGGGACTATTTAGTTTTCCTTGCATTATTCACATCTATATCATATCAATATATATTATCTTTAAATTAGAAACTTGATTCATTCTAATGCTAGAATTTTACCTGGCACCTCTAAAAATGCTTCAACATTGTAAAGTTAAACATAAGTCTTAAGCCATTGCTTTTTCCACTTTTTTTCCATCTATTTATTACTACATATTTACATTTACACATATTCATTTCCTTCTAATATTTCTTCTTTTATTAGTTTCATTGCAGGCCATAGAAATAGGTGGATTTTGTTGAAATGTCATTTCTTATATGAAAAGGTAATCATCTTTACATTAACATTGATTTTTCTTCCATTATTTTTGACTTATTCTATAATTTGGTGGTTTGATACATTTGTAATCCGATTTTTGATTATATCTTTTTTTTTAAGCAAACGAAGAAATATATAAAATAAAAAGGAGTTACAGAGGCTGGGGGCATTAGACCTGACCCAGATGCGTGGTAAAACCAAGTGAATCCTTCTTTTGATTATATCTAGAATCACTCAACTGTTGTAATAAAAAAGTTGTTTTATCTTTAGCACTAAACATGCTAAAAATAATGTGCACCATTTATATATACAATGTTGAATTGAAACTATAAAAAATCAAATTAAATTTTATTTTAAAAATATTCTTTGTAGAGGGGATTAAGATGAATATAGTATTACTACTCTATTTTTACTAAAATGGGATTAAGATGAATAGTATTACTACTCTATTAAAATATTCTTTTAAAAAAAATTATTTAAAAAATATTTTTACTTAAAGGGCGTTATTTCATTTTTTTTATACCCATCGACTAAAGTTAGAATAACAATCATACATCTAAATAATATTCACTATTTTTTCATAAGGTTGAAGTTAGATTAAAATAAAAGGAAAACAACAAAGCATGAGGGGTTAGAAATAAAACCGAAGGAAAAAGGAAACAAAAAGAAAGTTTTATCATAATCCACTACTT
>Ga0315914_1008416_pt1 | contig 13792 bp, 8 predicted proteins | sample MpolenodulesMG_FD_203920 | JGI IMG/M metagenome (GOLD analysis project Ga0315914, IMG submission 203920) | Medicago polymorpha root nodule microbial communities from Los Angeles, California, United States - elongated nodules | ecosystem: Host-associated > Plants > Roots > Nodule | place: USA...
CCACGTCAGCTCTGAGGGGGTTAGACCGCCTTACTCGCCTCCCAAGTAATTTCACTCGCCATGGCTGAGTAAACATGTACTTCTGCCTATTTCTTGCTGATGTTACTCGCCATTGCGAGTTGGAGGCGAGTTACTTCAACTTTCTGCCTCAACTCGCCTTTGAGCTCGCCGTGGCGAGTTGTCCTTTGTATTTCTTCATGTTTTCTTGCTTCTAAAGTGTCCAGGCGTGCATTTTCCTTCAAAGAATTGGCATTAGATGTGAAAAGCATAATTCGATGATTCTTCAGTATTTGTGAGCTTTTCGCAAGATAACTTGCAAACCAAGTAATCAAAGTGCATAAAATATATAGTCTATTTAACTCCTTTTTGACACTTATCACAAACCACTGCAAATATTTTCAACACTGAACTTCTTTTACAATATCTAGTTGCTAAGTGTCAAATTCCTGTTAAATTATAAGCTTATTCACGACACTTATTCACTTGTTTTGCAAGTGATCTTAGGGAGAAGAAAAAAAACCTCAATTTCATGTAAACTAGCGTGTTAACCCGAGCACTGCACGAGGAGAAATTTATCAAAATAATATACTATCCTAACAATTTATTATCTATTGTGTTCAATTTTTTTCTTGAGTAAATCTATAAATATGTAAAATCCCCCAAAAAAATGTAAAATAGAAAGAAACCCGCGTCAAAGAAACATATACCATACTTTCTCTACATTCTTTATCAAAATAATATTTTCTTTGAATTCATCTACTTATATATCTTTGAACAATATTTAATGGAGATCAATTTTAAATAGGCTATGTTTACTTAACCAAAAAAAAAAGAAGCCAAGTTTATAAGTTTCTTAATTACACATCCAATTCACTATTCTACTATGTGTATAAGTATGCAACTTAAACACTTGTGCCATCAATAATAAGATCCCTCGTCATCAATCGAACCAATATTTAATTTTAATCAAATTTACATAGGCCAAGTTTCACAAATAAATACTACTACATCATTTTATCTTATAAGAAGTTACCTGTCTAACTTCCCGATAAATACATAAAACTTAGTAACCATATACAGTGAGCTTCAGTAATTGTAGAATACTCGTAAGCCATAAAATCAGTGTGCCCTTCATGTGAGAGTAATATAAAAAAATAAAACTAACATGTTTTTTTCACGACTATTCTTTTACTTTGAAATATTAAGAAATACTAATTTTGGCAGCCCATTACCACTCACAGTTGTTGAAACAAAACATAAGCTGCACCTTACAATAGCTTCTAAACAATTGATAGAATAGAACACAGATTAAAAAAGGACAAACAAACAGAAAACCATCAACATATGGCTAGAGGACTTGCGGCACAAGTGATCGACAGCCCCAAAGCATCAAATGCATATCCTTCATTGTAATCTGCTTGCAAAGCCTAGTGTTCTAAAAAAACTAAATGCAAATAGAGTCTACTTTGGTAGTTCAACTAACGTGAGTGTGTGAACCAAATTAAAATTAAAAGCACAAACAACTTAAAAGGGAAATTAATCTAACTAAAGGGAAAACAAAGAGATAAAATAATTGAGAAGAGTGCAATTAGAAAACGTTACTTGACATTTCTTTACACATCAAGTGATCTGGAATGAATAAACAACATATTATGAAATGAGAAAGGATTAAGAAACATTGAACTTGGAAAGGTGGATTGAGTATTGCAATTTGCAAGGATTGGAACAAACCCAATTTCAAAAATTCAAATTCAAATTACCTTGAGAACACGCATGTTTAACTACTGCAGATACCACAGAAAGACCTTCCAACTATTTGATACTAAAAAATACATTTAAAAATCAATAAATAAAAAATAATTAAAAGATAATTAGAGAAACATTACCACTAATAGCCAGTTTAGAATAAGTAAACATTCTTATTTGCTGACACATGTCAAACTTGCCCAAATACTTAGTTTGCTTTATTATTATCTATAGATACTTAGTTTTCATACCTCATATGCTAGATAAGCTACTTCTACCTATTTCCTTTCAATTTTGTAGGCCTTCGATGTGGAAGGAAAAAAAACAAATGAGATGAAAAAGACCTAAGAGTGTGTTTGGATGAGGTAATTGGGAATTTTTAAAGAATTTAGAATTTTGGGCAATTTAAATGATTCAATTAAATTACTTTCATTTCTCAATACTTTTGTTTGGATGGAGTAATAAAAATATTCATTGTCATCATTTTTGGGCAAATTTTATAAATTTTAATTTTTTGGGGCCAAATTTGAAAATTGAAATTAGGGGTCAATTTGTAAATTTCAAAAAAATTGAGGGGTCAAATTATAATTTTTGAAAATTTGAGGGGTCAATTTTCAATTTTTAAAAAATTATTGGGGTCAAATTGAAAATTTTGGGGACCAAAATGCAAAATTTGAAAAAATATAACAATGGAGAATTTTGAAATTTTTAACTTTTAGGTGTTATTTGAAAATTCTCTAAATTTAACTTGAACAAAATACTTCATGAATTTCCATCATTTTGAAAATTCTTTAAATTATTATCCAAACAATGGAATTCACGTCAAAGTATTTGAATTCCCTCAAAACAATACATTCTTCCATCCAAACACACTCTAAGTCTATGAATCGGTGCAAATCCGCTAGGCCGGCAAAACGAACCAAAAGTGAGGCTAGTTTGTTTTATCTTTTTATTTTTTTAGTTTCTTTCACTCGAAATTATTCCATTCTACAAACCTTAAATAGACCTGTTTTCATTTCTGCATGCATGCTCACCTCTTAGTACTCACTACATGACCAAGGAGACCAGCTACTACAAGTCATTGTGAGGTTGGGATCTCATCACTTTATGAAAACAAATTCTATTTTTATCATTTTTTTAAAATTTATGTTAATTTTATTTGTAAACGGTGGATATAGTAGACCCTTGAAACAATTGTGTGCATTTTTGAAAAATTAACAATGAAAATACCATAATCAATGTGTTCTAGAAATGCATCATCCACATATCTAACATTTCATTTTATCCGCAAGAGTCTCACATAAACACATGTTTTAGAAAATAAAAACACGTTTTTCTGATAATGTAAACGAGTATCCACCATATTCAATTTAGTATTGCTAGCTTTTGATTTTATGCACACTAAATAATAGAATTATTGATGTTGATTGATCGAACAATGAATAGAAAGTAGGCTAAGAAAAATGAATAATATATATCTTCGCTTTCGAGTGTTTGTGTGAATAATTTGGTCTTATTATTTATTTTATTTTTTGTTAAATAAATATATCCGAATTTAAACCTTAAGAAGACTTGATGATTAAGTCTTCTGAACTCTCTTTTCTCTCTGCCCCTGAGGATTATTTCATCTTGATTAACCAATTTTATCTTTCTCTCATATTGCAAGAACTTCTCTATTTTTTTGTTTTATTTTTGGTCTGATGTCTTCTACCTTCAAATCAAAGAAAATATATCAACTAATCTCCTCTTATCTATGTTGAAAAGATGAGGAGAGTAAAAAAAACCACCATCTTTGATGTTTCATTTGTCATACGTTTATGTTTCTTCATCATCAACCTTTGTTCTCATTTGTTTTTCTACACTGTGAAGTTTGAAATGTTATACATGTCAATACTTGAGTACTAAACACACTCACACAATGATACACTATCACAAAACCAATTTAAATGGTTTTCAAATAAATCCTTAGGGCTATGTATGCTTGGTATGTGCATATGTTCCGTCTACAAACTCTTATTTTTTAATTTTGCAAATTTGTTTATATTAATTAATTATAAATATAGCCCTGCGCGATAGTCATAAGCGTTCGTCTATACTCACATTATCTTCTTGTTCTCTCTCTTCATTTTTCTCTCTCCACTGTTTTTGACCAATGAAAAGAGAGAACAACAAGGTTGCCTCAAAAGTTGTACCAAAGTAGTTGTTCAAATATCATTACTCAATACAAAAAGGGTAGTGTTAACTTGTGCCCTTAGGGCACATGTTAAGAAATCCAAAAAAAGAAATATTCTCTTAAACTTTGTACATTCAATTCATTAAATACATTATTTCTACATTTGGCTTCTAAACTTGTGTCTTAAGGACACAAGTTAACATTTCCCAATATAGAACACTATTAAAGGTTAACTAATAAATGACTCATTAAGCTTTTCCCAAAAGATATACACATTTGTTCAGATCTTTATTTTGGCATATCTATTACCCCAAAGCATCTTAATGAGGGACACGGTTTGTTGCTCCCTATTTTACCCTGTCATCATTTCATTGCACACACCCACCATTCTGCCCCTATCACTCTATCAGATATTCACATGGCAGCAGTATTACCACAACTAGGCATGTCAAATTTTGGCATCTTTTCCCTACCCTCTATATTCTCTATCCTTCCATGCACCCTTTTCAGTAACCAAATTTCAATTTACACAATCAGATAGTGCAAATAATTAAACTTTTATTGATACCAACGATAAAGATTAATTGAAAATTGTTGTATAATCATTTAACACAATCAACAATCAATGAACAACAAAAGTTTGCAATATCAACTTCCAGATATTTGCTTTTTCTTTCCACTTCAGTGTATATTTACAAGAGCGTAGACATTCAAATACATTATCCAAGGATGGCATCCTGAATTTACAAGTACTTCTACAATGGTATTGATTTTACAAGCTATAAGCATGGCTGTAAACTTTTTTTTTACCGGAGCATGGTTGTAAACTTAAGCAAACAAAAACAGCAAACTCCAACAAAATTTTAGACTGCATAAACATCTTCGATAGAAACTTACATCAGATGACATCATATCAAGGCTAAGAGCAGTTCAATAAGTCGGATTCTAGAGAACAAGGGTCATGACTCTTGCAAAAGGATCTCATAAATGTCAGTTCTTAGATTTAGTTCTTTATCACGCATTACTTCTTGTAGATCAGAAAGCTCTTTTCCAGTAAGGATGGAGTTTAGCTTGAGAAATCCATCCAACCATAGCCGTTTTGACCTGGTACACACATTTACATAAATAAATCAAATGATAATAATAACAACAACAACAACTTGCAATAGCAACAAAAAAACACATTTGTTCCTCCCTTATAGCTTTGAAACTTTGGGGACAGTAACTTATTTTAAATACAAGTCCTCACCAGGGGCAAGCATGGATAGCACGAAAGAAAATACGTCGGGCTGCAGAAGGATCATGTGCAATGTTCAATTCATACCCAATGTAGCAACGCCACAGTACAACCGAGCTGCAAAGCATATCATTACTCACTGCCCTTTCAAACAAGCCACGGATTCTGTGGTTTGAGCCACCTCTAGACATATCGTATGACAATGCAAAAAGCCAGACAACTACAGATGGTTTTCTGTCAATGTACAGTAAAAGAAGAAATGAATGCTTAGTTTATAGTTAAGAGAAAAGTTGCAAAAATTACTAACAGGACAAAATGAATTGTCATACACACCATTATGCAGAAAACCAAAAACCTAACTTGCTACAATTGTAAAAGGGAAACATGTGTTCAAAAGAGAAAAGAATTATGAGATTCATTTCGTCAGATAAAAAAGATTTACAAGCCAGAAGAATAAGGAAATGATAGTGTATTAGACAAATATTAATGCATGCGAGAAGGGGGAAAATGATTTGTGAGACTTCAAACAATTGGAGGAAAAAAGATAAGGAATAGAAGATAAAAGTATATTAATTTTTCAGAAAAAATGACTTTCAATCTATTAAGTTACAGAATTTCATTTCTCTTTTTGATTTACAAAACTAAAACTTTGAGTTACGAAACATAATATAAGATGAAGTTTCAATTTTAATTTTTATAAGCAAGTTTCGATCTAATTTCACCTGCTGAAAAAAAAAGCTACACTTACATTAATGATCTTCATACTGCCTATTTTCATAATACCTAAGAAATGACAAGTTATTCATATTTGGAAATATATTATTTTTGAAAAGATCTTTCCTAGAGACTATGATTAAAAGCATTTATACTTTCAAAGCATAAGGATCTTACTTGTAACAGCGTTCATCTAGGATCCGCCGCAATTTATTAGACGTTGTGTGGAAGTGGCCAACTTCCACTACACCTTTTAAAAGTTCTGGACTGAAGGGATATAGCTGGAGGCCCTGAGAAACGGATTCCCAAACTTTCACCAGACCTGATTGCTTCTGATGCCTCTGAAGCATCCTTATGTAGTAGTTAAACAAAAATTCAAGTTGATAGCTATGGCTTCTCCTTTCTGCAGGACAAAATGATTCAAATCGATGTGATAAGTAACACAGTATACAGTTATGCTGCAACAGAAATGATCGATATTGAGTACTCGACAAAATGATTCTACATAAGAAGCCAAAGCTAAGCATTTAGCTCACTGTAAACGCGTTAAATTTCATTCGTAAAAGTTAAAAATGCATGCACTACTTAAATTACCCTTATGTTTATAGGTCAGACTGAAAGAATATGACACTTAGTACATTAAGAGACAATAGATGTCACTCCCAAGCTGACCAAACAAATTCAAATTTAAATCATAATAGATCAATACAAGTTTATGTAAGGTATACACTTACTGATAGTAAAGGCACTAAACTTCATCAACTAAGTAGATACCCCCCCTCCCAAAAAAAAAAAAAATTGTCGAGCGAACTTCTTGGGTGCTTATAGAGAAGGGTGCCTGGAAGGACCCTCTTGCTTTCTTTTGTGGGCTCTACTTATTTCATTTTATTAAAAATTTAAAATAAATGACTGTGGTTGAAATGCAATGACATAGAATTATTATAAGAACCCGTTTAGTAAAACAATTTGAGGTGTTGGATTGAAGAAATTGTGTGTTTTTTAGGTGTTGACATAACAACAATTAAAAAAAAATTGTGTGCATGTACGACCTACTTAGGAACCCAAATAGGGGAGCTCCACCCGTCGTATATGCTCTAAACGTCTTCATAAACCGTTAATACTCTAAGTTTAGCCCCTATATATTTCACTCAAGTATTTCAATCAACCCCACCCTACCAAAATAAATAAATAATAAAAGCAGAGAACATTCCTAAATTTTACAATAACTAATGAAGACTTCAATATGTGAACTTTATAAGCTTACAGTGGCTAAAAATTAGACTGTTTACTGGTGTTAAGTTTTCTAAAATGAATAATAACAAATGAAGATGCATAACCTGGAAGCACCATAGTAAAAGCTTGATCCAAAACTTCAATGCCCGCATCACATCCAGAAGTTAGCTCCTCAAACAATGAAGCAGAACATACCAGAGCGACAGATTGGTCATTTATTATACCACGAAACCAAGATGATAATACTGTTCTCAGTTTTTCTTTGAACCCTTGACGTGCTCTAAGCAGTTGCAAACTTGATGCTTGACTTTTAAATGGGGTGTATTTTGTACCATTTCCTAAGCAAGACAATATATGTATTGCACGATATGAAGCTTCACAACCACCGTAAGTGTTATTTGCATGCTCCACTTCAGCATACCATAAATATAGAAGAGGTGCATTGGACTGAATCTCCTATACTCCATAAAGTCAATGAATGCAATTAAGAAATAAATCAATAAAAGGAGGTTGTGTATGCATGAGGAATGCATAAATTTTAATACGCACTGTGTCTGTATATACAAGTGTTGGTGCTACATGAAAGAAAACTTTGAAAAAGTATGAAGGGGTGATACAACCAAGTTGCAGCAGAGAATACAGTACATACCTCGGGAGGAAGCCCTTCCACAGATAACAATGCCATGTCAAACACCTTTCTTGCAAGATCAATGTTGCCATAATCAGCCTCTCTTCGTGCATATACACCACACAACAAAACATCCTACAATGAACAAAATACAAACCGAAAAGTCAAAAATTTAGAATCTAATAAAGCTTACCATTTACAACAAATGAGGCAGAATAACAATTGCATTATATGCAGTTGTCCAATGAAATTTTATTTTTGATCATTTCCTCAAGCAACAAGATGGCATCCCTCTTTGATCAACCTTTCATTTCAACATTTTAACCATAAGAACTGGGAGAAAAATATAACATGTTGGTAAGCTTTAAGTGTAAATATGTTTTCTTTTATCTGAATTTTCAATCAAACAAGCAGGAAAAAATACTTCAGCTTACAGAATGGCATCCCTCTTTGATCAACTTTTCATTTCAACATTTTAACCATAAGAACTGGGAGAAAAATATAACATGTTGGTAGCTTTAAGCGTAAATATGTTTTCATTTATCTGAATTTTCAATCAAACAAGCAGGAAAAAATACTTCAGCTTACAGAAAGATTTAAGTATAATCATTATTCTCTTTTCTGAATTTTATCTGATTTATTAAGGATACACACAGCGTATGGTGCAGTGCACATAGTATAACTCTTCATCAATGTAACCAACTGTAACTAACACAAGTTAGTTACAGCTGTATGATACTTAGTGTAGGCTACCCATAGCTTAGCATAGCACCTGTAACTAACTCAAAGTTAGTCACAGGCCATGAAGTCTGTCTATATATAGTCCTTCAAGGATCAATGTAACAGAAATGTCTCAAGAAGCATTTCATATTGATATTCTCTCAATAGTTGTAGAATGAATCCTGGTAACCCTAACTGTAATTTTAACATGATTCCAGTATGTTGTTAAATTTATAAAGTTCAAATATCAGTTTAGTTGTATTACAATATTTCCATGGCAATAGTTGTAGATGCTTATTTCTTGTTAAAACAATATAATTTATTTATGCTACAGAAAGGAGCAAGAAAGTAGAGAGAGGGGAATGAGTACCTGTCTATCACTTTTTAAGAGAGACTTTGCCAAAGCTCGACATGGCGTAACCCCACGGTTAGAAGAATTCATTTTAGTAACAAAAAGCTCTTCACAAATAAGAACTGCTTCTTCCAAAACGTGATTACGTGGAAAAACAGTTAAGCAAAGTAAGACTGCATTCCGTACAAATTTCATCATATCAGCATTCCTCATGGAACTTCCTAATAGAAAATCTAAAGTGAAACTAGTTGGAAAGCTCTGTGCTTTTGTCAAAACGTTATGGATGCATTTCAACTTCTCTAACATAGAATCTGGCAGATCCTCCAAGCTAAGTGTGTTCTCTGTCCAAGTTGGACTGTTTGTTGAAAACCTACAGAAGAAAAATGCAGCAGAACCAAAGACATCACCACATTATAAGTTTATAAAACAAACATAAATGATCTTTTGACAAATTTGACAGCAAAAGTCGACAAGAACTTGGTGGTTAACACTGTTTAAATGAGGTTAATTACGTTCAGTGGATGGTTAATAAATATAACAAGGTATCACAACTCATTAACCATTCACTGAGCATAATTATCCATAATTTTCTGGTGTTCAAATATAGATGATGTCCATTATAACTATCCAAATTATGTTTAAAATACATGATTTTAAGGTTTTAAAATATACATGTTATCTATTCACAAAATCTGTGTTCACATATACACCTGAAAATCATGGTTCATCACTAATAATGGAGTTCTCTAGCAATTAATATGCATATTTGTAAAATATGGAAGGTAAAAAAACCTAATACTTTGAACCAGCGGTAGCACATCAGACTCTTAACTCGGAACAAGTCGAATCCTAAGTTGTGATTTTTACACCTAAAAACTTACAATTGAGATGTCTTCCCACCATAGAAGTCAATGAATTGGGACACCAAATATAGTCGAGCCTCTTTTGTGTTCAGGGTGAAAAGGTATTCGCTTACATCTTCATACAATATGATTCTCGAGAGTTGCTCATCCTCTTCTGTTTCGAGTGCTTCACCAGTAGAAGTGGTTGTATCTGTTCATGGTTAATCAACAAATTCAAATAAGCATGATGTTTGTAATGAAACTGGATCACATTCAAAAGAAAATACGCAAAGAAAAGCGTATAACATACACACGCACGCACAAATACATTTCAAGAGAAGTAAAGTCATGAATTCAGAGAGAAAATCCTACCTAACTTCCTTCGAATAGGCATCCACTGATCACAATCTCTAGAAGACTCTTCTTCTGACCATTTGATCCAGGTCAAAGTGTCATTAACTTCTCCCCCATCCCCAGCATTAATATCAATTCCCAGCAGCTTTAGCAAATTCTCAGTATCATCTTCGGGTTCAACATCTTTATATTCATCCTCATCTTGATTATCCTCCATAACCAAATCATTGTCAGTTTCATTTTCAAAATTGGCAGTACCCTCCTTATCTTTAGACAAAGGTTCTGACCAACCAGACCAACCTCCACCTTCATTTTCATGTGAGAGCTCCTCTTTGACGACTCGTTGCCTAGTTTCCTCCTCTTTCTCCAACCATGTGGACCAACCGAGAGCCCCTTCTTCTCCGACTCTAGCACCATGACTATTCCAAAAATGCTCAAACAGCCGTTGCTTACTCTGCTCTGTGAGTAGCAAAGGAGGACAAAATAAACTAAACTCAATTTCAGCCTGAAATAAAGCAGTGGCAACTTCTCTATAACCAGCCTGCCACTCAAATCTGCAAAGACTGAGAAATATATCTACAAGACGAAGTTCTTGCTGAACAATTGCAGGACCCGGTGAAGAATCATCAGCTTGAAGAGCCTGCTAAAAATAAAGTTTTTTCCTTTTAAAACCTATTTGAGGATCTTCTGAAATATTTACATGAAAAAACAAATTACTAAGTGACACAATCATGGAAATTATGTGATAGTTTATACATCTCCAAAATGTAAGCAAAAATAGGTTAGTTCAACTTTGTTCTTCCGATCAATGGATAAAAATGACAGTATACAATATTTCATTATCAAACAGATAAATCTGTCATTTTCCAACCACTTTTAAGGGAAAGAAAAAGAAATTAAATAAGATTTTCCTTATAATATTATCATTCATCCAAGTTAGTGATCTGAGCAACCAAGTCTGTTCAAACAAGATAATAAATTGAAAAAAGATGGACAATACTCGCTTTCACGCAAAAATAAGAAGAGGGTAAGCATAAAAAAGCTGAGAACCTGCCTAGAGTGCTTGCTGCCTGAAGCAGACAAAGCTTCAATAGCATAGGCATACATCTTCCTAACCATGGAAACCTTGAACTTGGAGAAATTCCTCTGAACAACATGCAAGAATTCACTCCATAACTTGTAACTTCCAGAATGTTGCAAGAGTATTTTCTCCCATCTCCCAATTAGCACATCTGAGCTATCTCTTGTTTGATAAGCTTTTAAAAGGCAAAGCAATAGATTTTCATTCTCTGGGTTAAGCTCAACTGCCTTCTCCAGAATGCTAATTTTCTTTTCAAGTATTTGCAGGCGAGCACCTTTCTGTCGTTGCATTCCTGCAACCTTATCTTGGAACTCGGCAAAATGTAACCAAACTATTTCATCATGCGGGTTCTCCCTTGTCAGTTTGTTGAACTCCCTGGTTTTATTTAACATTTCATCTTCCCAAGATTCTTCAAGTGCTGATGAAATTTTAGAGTCGGATTCACTGTCAACAGCTCCTTGAGATGTACCAACATCTGATAAAGGTATAAACTCATCTTGTGTTGTATGAGGAGACAATTTTGGAGCAACAAGACGTAGGCGCTTGAAGCTTTTATGTCGTTCTAAAGCCATATACTTTCCGGACCAGTATCGGCCAGCAGACTTCATTTTATCATCCAAAGCATCAATATCACCATCTCTTTCCCCAAGTGAACCACTTTGATTCCACCAATACAAACCTTTAACATGTCGGCCAGACATATTCAAGGGATTATACGGTTTGTGCCGGGCAATATCCATTCTGCATGAAATTTATAAAAAAAGTTATCATCACACGCTACTACATTTTGCGCCATATCACTTTAATCGCTAACTTAAAAAATCTATGAGTACAAACAACAATGACATTTCGATCAACTTCTCGACTCCCAAAACAAGTAACTTTGTTTCAATTTTCTGGGAACAAGGAACCCTCCCCAAATCCGCAATCCCCATTGAACTTCTGCCTAAGTGACTGACAGTAATGAGAAGAACTAAGAAGTCACAGGCCTCTAACACTAACTGATTCGGGAGCAACATTAATAATACATTATAAAACAAGCCTAACAAAACCAAATACTCATTATTATTATACGGTTCATAATTCTAAACCTTAACCTGCAAAACTCTAAAGAAATCTAACTCTATCGTCATTATATTAACCAATAAAGTCAAATACTTATTAGATCGTGGTTCCTAGTCCAGTACATTATGAACACAAAAATGCACATTAATAAGGCTTTGTTTGGTTAAAAGTAAACTTAATTACGCGCTTCTAGCATAAGCGTTTATCTTATAAGTGCTAAGGTAGAAGTTATTTCTACGTCAAAATATAAAGTAAAGACAAATTATTTGTAAAAGCTATTTTTATAAGATATCTAGCAAAGCTTATGAAAATAAGATACAAACAAACTACATATAAAGTTGCGTGCATAAGCTCTCTTAAACAGTCTCTCAAGGGCTTACTCCAATAAGTCGATCCAAACAAACCTTAAATACTTTTTTTGGGAAACTCGATATCTGGCCCAACCCCCAATTGAAGTCAGAGCAAAGCCCTCTATGGACTGGTCAAACAAAGGGAATGTTGGCATATGGAGAATTAGAACCTCAAACCTAAAGAGGAGCAAACACCTAGGTCTCAAGCTTACACCACCAGGATCAACCCATGCGGGTTACAAACCCTAAATACTTAATTTTGATTCAAAATCCCATTAAATGCATCATTAGCCTAACAGCACAAAATTCACACCAACATTCAATACACTCACTAACAGAAACCTATAAAGCACTAACATACACCAGGTACAACACTACACTGACACGTCGACACAGATAATCCTTTAAAAGAATGGCATAATTAAATGTAATCACACGTGTCAAACACACGCTTCTATCAGAAGTGTCGGTGCTGCATAGATAGAAACACTAATAATTCAAAATCTAAACAAAACCACTTGCAATTCAAAATGAACAATTCAATTTTTTCATCCAATTTACCTATAGATACACCCAAACGCAAGATTATCACGATCACCATGAGAATCAATGAAATAATCTTTAACTGTATTAGCCTCAGAATCAGCCCAAGCTCGAACACGCGACTTCCTCGAACCAAATCCACCTCTCTCATCAGACCTATCACGTTTCCTCTTCTTCTTCTTCCTCTTCTTCTCTCTCTCCATTCCATCTCCATCCGATTCCGAAGATTCCAGAATCGCGTAAGACTTCTCCTTAGGTCGATTTTCATCGCTGTTTTCATCGTCATCTTGCGGCGGCGATTGAACTGTTTCGCGGTTGAGTAAGGATGCAACGTCTTCGTTGATGATGGCGATGTCGGTGGTGAAGCTTGAGTTACTGAGCCATTGAGGAAGTGAAGAGGTGCTGATTTGAAGAGAAGAGTTTGTTACGGGGAAGACAGGGAAGAGTGAAGGTTTTGCTTCGTCGGAGGACGGTGGCGCCGTCGTTTCCAACGCCGGATGAGGTGGTTTTTGGTCCATTTTGAAAATCTGAAAAATCGATTAGCAGGGTAAGAAGCAAATTATATATATAAGTGGCTTTGTGAAATATCAATTGAATTGACTAAATTACCCTTCATACTAGTAAAGAGAAAGTGGAAATTTATAAAGAAATGAAAATTGGGATGAAATGTTATATTCACATTCATTTAAAGATTTTGTCCAAATGCTAAGGGATTTAGACCATTTTAAATATATGATTAAAGGTTCAATCCAAC
>Ga0315914_1008417_pt1 | contig 13791 bp, 10 predicted proteins | sample MpolenodulesMG_FD_203920 | JGI IMG/M metagenome (GOLD analysis project Ga0315914, IMG submission 203920) | Medicago polymorpha root nodule microbial communities from Los Angeles, California, United States - elongated nodules | ecosystem: Host-associated > Plants > Roots > Nodule | place: USA...
CACCAATCCCTCAGTAATATACATTACTGATGGATTTTTTGCATTATTGAGGGTTTAATTCCGCCAGTAAAAGCCAAAATTCTTGTAGTGATATATTGCTAAGTCAGGAGATTGTACAAGCATCAAGGGAAAGCAATGACATCCCAACTAGGTTGGCACCCCGCAGAACCCCCATCCTATGACATCAATATCAGAGAAAAATTTTATTAAAAAAAAAAGGGGAAAAAGAGTACAAGAGGGGGGACTAGGCCAAAACACAAAAAATAAACAAAGAACAAACAGAAAAAACATAAAACTGAAAAATAGAAAACAACTGACTATGGGAAGCTAGAGCGAGGAATCCTACTCAGGTCCAAGAAGAAATCAGTCTGAAGAGTCTGAGGCAACACCGAGAACCAAACTGTGTCCTATATCGAGTGTCCCATATTAGCAAGCAAATCAACACAACAGTTACCTTCCTTGAAGATGTGAGAAGTAATAATTTGAATCCCTTGGTTACAAGCATTGTGACATCGATTACGGATCATGACCGGGATCAAGGATCGGTTTTTAAAGACCATCAAAGCACTCGCCGAGTCGCTCTCTAACCAGACATGTCTCCAACCGTGTTGAGCAGCATACTCCAATGCAAGGAGAGAAGCATGAACTTCAGCATTGAAAACTGTAGATAATCTGATGTTACAAGCAAAGGCACCCAGAAGTGTACCAAGGTGATCACGGAACAATCCACCACAAGCGGCATGGGTACCAATCACTGAGCCATCTGTGTTCACCTTTATCCAAGGAGCCGAGGGGGCTTTCCAACTAACAAACAAAATATCTCTAAAACGACGATTGTGCAGAGAGACCGAGAAAGCATCAAGAAGCTTTGCATCAGAAGCAATACATTTGCCACCATAAATATTTCCACTCAAACTAATATCAGCATGAATACACACCTGTACCGAACGCAAAGAAGGCGTGAGCATAGTGAACCTCAAAGAATTTCGAGACAGCCAGATATGATGAAGAGTGTGAACCACCGCAGCCAAATAAATATCACGAGCTTGGGAGGAGCAATTCGGTGGAATAGAGTTAAGAAGGGACTGAAATAAAGCGAGTTGAAACATGATATTCAAAGTACCACCCCAACCAAATCTAAAGGTCCTTTGCGAATGAACATTGCAGAAACAAATTGTCTGAAGATTCATCCGTGCACAAACAGAAATTACAGATAGAAACAATGATACAACGACGTCGACGAAGATTTTTGTCGGTGGGCATTTTCCCATGCATAATGTGCCATAATATAAAAGAGTGGGAAGGAGGGATGCAAGTCTTCCAAATCAAAGCAGCACAAGGTAAAACAACATCAATCGGCCTCAAAAGAGCAAAATCTTGTTTCGAAGATAACTTACCATCTGAAGAGTCGCACCAAACAAGAGAGTTGGATAAAGGAGTAGTCGGCAAAACCATTGAATGAATACGTTCTGCCACGCCTGGAGCAGCCATCACCTCCGAAGGTAAATTCCAGCCCCCATCAACAATAAAATCCGTCACCGAAGAGATTAGATGCTTGTGAACAGATGGCGAAATGTGCAACAATTCTACCAATCCATTACCAAGCCAATTATTAGTCCATAACTTAATGTTTTCACCCGTACCCACAATCCAAATCGAATTAGACGTAATTGTACCCATGTGCTCTTTAATTCCACACCACACCGAAGATTGAAAATAGTGCTGAAGCGGTGTTCCATTTTTTATAAAATGCTTTCTTAACAGCCCCGCCCATTGCGAATCCCCCGATGAAAAAAGCCAAGGAAGCTGTAAGATCAAGGATTCATTAATGAGACGTGTCGGCTCAATATCAAGACCACCCGCTGCCCAAGATCGATACATAATCTTCCAAGAAACAGTGCACACCTTGCGAGTACCAATATCACCACTCCAAATGAAATTTTTAATCCAAGAATCAAGCTGATGAAGAAGACGTCTAGGCCACATGTATATATGAAAAGAATAAACTAGCATACCATGAATAATGGACTTAACAAGCTGCACTTTGCCCATGATCGAGAGCATTGTACCATTCCAAGTAGCGAGTTTCACCTTGATTCTGTCGACAATTGACGGAAAATAAACACCTTTTTGGCTTGCCTTTGAAAATGGGGCAGCCAAGATAAGTAAATGGAATGGTGCCAGCACTAAAACCAAGCATTCCCGCAATCATCTGAGAACAAGAAGTCGTCATATCCCCCGAGTAAAAACGACTCTTGCTATTGTTAATAATCTGCACGGACACCGCATAATATTCATTAAAAAAATTCAGCCGACATCTAATATTTTGTTTAGTACCTACAAAAAATATTAAAACATCATCCGCATGCAAAATGTGTGTAGGAAGAGAAAAACCACGACAATAAAACATAGGCACAATCTTGCCCGCATAGCAAGCCATGGAAATCGCCCTGCAAAGAACCTCCTCAGCAATACAGAAGAGTAGCGAAGTTAAGGGATCCTCCTGACGGACTCCATGAGAACAAGAGAAAAACCCCTCCGCCTCACCATTCATCAATATAGAAAGCCTAGATGAATGCAAGATAGCAAGAATCCAGTCAGTAAACAGAGTAGAAAAACCAAACTTTTGGAGCACCGCAACCATAAAATTCCAATCCAACATGTCGAAGGCTTTTTTAATATCCACTTTAAATGTCACATTACCACCATATTGCCTTTTATCAATCATATTTACGGCCTCAGATGCAAGAATAATACACTAAGAAATATTCCTATCACAGATAAATCCTCGTTGCTCCAGAGAAATGATGCGCATAGTAATAATAGTGAGTCTGTCAGCCAAGATCTTAGCAACAATTTTAAATTGAAAATTCGCAAGAGCTATTGGACAGAACTCCCCCATAACCTACGCCCCTGTCACCTTTGGAATAAGAACAATCATATTTGAATTAATATTAGGCGGGAGAACACGAGTAACAAAAAATTTCTGAACTAATTGAATAACATCAGCTTCAATAATATCCCAAAAAGTATGATAGAAATGACCTCCAAAACCATCCGGGCCCAGAGCACCCTCCCCATTAAGATCAAACACGGAATCCTTAATCTCTTCACATAAAGGAAGCCTAAGAAGGCTTCGATTGTCCTCCTTCAAAACCAAACATGGAATAGACCGATCCAGCATATCATTTTACACACAGTTATTATCAATGCTGAAAATGAATTTAAAATAGTTGAGCACATGTACCTCATATCTGAAGGATCACTGATAACGGTATACCCATCTTAGAGAAGAGTAATCGGTTTGGCGGCTGCCCTGAACTTTGCAACACTGTGAAAATAAGAAGTGTTACGATCCCTGAAAATTCTAGCACGCGGTAAAGATGTTATACACGATGTCTTGACAAATGTGATGTCAAGAAGGATGTCAAGACTTCGTGATAACACAATTAAAAAACAATAATAGAAAGGTAAGAAGTAAAAGACACAAGATGTTTGACCCAGTTCAGTGCAACTTCACCTACGTCTGGGGGCTACCAAGCCAGGAAGGAAATTCACTAAGTAGTATCAATTTAAGGTGTAGATAAAAACCCTCGTTCTACAGCTTCTCACTTAATCACTACCCGTGCAATTTCTACCTAAGACTCTCCTTAGTCCTAGATATGAGAACTTCCTCTTAATCACAGATCTAGTGATCGTCCTTTTAATAATAACATAAATGGAGACACTCTCCTAATTCTAGGAATCAACTCGTGCTTACAAGCTATGAATAATAACAGAAATGGAGACACTCTCCTAAGGTCAACTGTGTCAAGTATTATGGGACGGAGTATGTTCCTATTATTTTCTTCTTAGTGATTCTAAAAGGAAAGTCAGAGATAACACTAATGCAAAGGGTCATCAGTATGGTTTTGTGTTTTGGTGATTCATAGTTAAACTGACACATGCCTCAGGTTTTTCTTAATTCCTGATTTCCAATATATTGTGCTTTCTTCGTAAAATATGTTTGTTTTTTTTTTTGGAGTTATACATCTTTTATGAATTATTGCATTAAAACTTTGTCATATGTTAGTCAAACCCATAAAAGACTAATGATATTTTTTCTATTATTATTAACTATTTATTTATTTTTCTTTTTTCAATATTCTAATTTATCATTCAAATACAATTAATGAAAGATAAATTTGTAAAATTACTTAATTTATCATTCAAATACAACTAATGAACGATAAATTTGTAAAATTACTTAATTTATCTTTCTTATTAAAGTCCACTATCACACTTGAGGGGAAATACTTGAATGTGCGATGTCATCCCAAAGTACACTTGATTGAATAAAGTGGTTTATTCTTTGTTTATTTTTTTGAAAAGTGTGTAAAATGGTTGAGAAGTTGTAGAATCTCTCTCTCTCTCTCTCTACGTTATTAATCGATGACTATTCCCAAGTAAAACCTTTTAACCAGAAGCTTATTCTACAAGTCCCTTTTTTCATTTCATTTTTCTCAATTTCCTTCACTTTTCCGAAAATGGATGAAAACATCAACATCATAGAAACTAGGCAAGAACTCATGGTTTCACCATCATCAGGTGAAAACCAGAGAGTCAAAACCGCCTATTTCCTGACACCATGCATCAAACAACACTCCTATTCTCTTCCCCCCCATTTCTCTATTTCCTTTCAAACCATCACAAATTTTCCACTACAAGTTAAGTACAAGGGGTGGAGAACTCCAAAAGAAGAATGGAAGAAACCTAAGTATCTTTCAATGTGATTGTTGATTCTCCCAAAGGGAAAACAAAAGTATTGGTCTTGGAACACCATTTATCATCAAGTTGAAGAATCAACTCATCATCCCTTTTGATTTCATAAGTAGAAGTTGTGATTGCATTGTATATTCCAGATTTGATCCATAAAAATTCAAACTTTGGTCTTACTTTGTTGACCCATTTCTTTCATTCTTCTTGTGGAGTTCTGCACCGATTGTACTTAACTTCTAGTGGCAAAGTAAGACCAAAGTTTGGATTTTTATTGATCGAAATTGAAATATACAATGCAATCACAGCTTCTACTTATGAAATCAAAAGGGATGATGAGTTGATTCTTCAACTTGCTGATAGATGGTGTTCCAAGACCAATACTTTTGTTTTCCCTTGGAGAGAATCAACAATCACATTGGAAGACACTCAAGTTTCCATTCTTCTTGTGGAGTTCTCCACCCATTGTACTTAACTTGTAGTGGCAAATTTGTGATGGTTTGAGAGGAAATAGAGAAATGGGGTGGAAGAGAATAAGAGTGTTGTTTGATGCATTGTTTTAGGAAATAGGTAGTTCTGACTGTCTGGTTTTCACCTTAGGATGGTGAAACCATGAGTTCTTGCCTGGCTTCTATGATGTTGATGTTTTCATCCATTTTCAAAAAAGTGAAGGAAACTGACAAAAATGAAATGAAAAAAAGGATTGTAGAATAAGCTTCCAGTTAAAAGATTTTACATGGGAATAGTCATCGATTAATAACGCAAAGAGAGAGAGATTCTACAACTTCTCAACCATTTTACACACATTTCAAAAATATAAATAAAGAATAAACCACTTTATTCAATAAGTGTACTTTGGGATGACATCACACACTCAAGTATTTCCCCTCAAGTGTGATAGTGAACTTTAATAAGAAAGATAAATTAAGTAATTTTACAAATTTATCTTTCATTAATTAATTGTATTTGAATGATAAATTAGAAAATTGAAAAAAGAAAAAAGCTTATTCAATCATCCGGTCCCTTAACTTAATTGATTGTCTCAATTTGGTCCCCTAACTATAATTTGTACCAATTTGGTCCCTTATGTTTTGCTTTGTTACTAGTTTTAGTCTTTCAGTTAGTTTCTCTAAAAAAACGTTAACTTATGTACCAATTTGGTCCTCTATGTTTTACTCTGTTACTAGTTTTAGTCTTTTCTGTTAACGTTTTTTTAGAGAAACTAATAGAAAAGACTAAAACTAGTAACGGAGCAAAACATAGAGAACTAAATTAGTACAAATTATAGTTAGGGGACCAAATTGAAACGATTAATTAAGTTAAGGGATCGGGTGATTGATTAAGCCAAAGAAAAATAAATAAATAATTAATAATAATAGAAAAAAATATCATTAGTCTTTTATGGGTTTGACTAACATATGACAAGGTTTCAACGCAATGATTCATAAAAGAAGTATAACTGCAACAAACAAAAAAACCACATATTTTACGAAGAATTGAAAGCACAGTATTGGAAATTAGGAATTAAGAAAAACCTGAGGCATGTGTCAGTTTAACTATGAAATATGAATCACCAAAACACAAAACCATACTGATGACCCTTTGCATTAGTGTTATCTGACTTTCCTTTTAGAATCTAAGAAGAAAATAATAGGAATATATTTGACACAGTTAAACTTATTATGCATGTCAATGCATAACTTTGAGTTTAAATATCTTAAATAATATATTAGAAAAAATTATGAAAATTTAATATTTTAAAAATACTCATCGAGACGACCCTAACGACATCTTATATGATATTATTTATCTTTATATATTAGTAGATAAATACGGTCTAATTAACTTAGGTCAAAATTGTACATTTTCATGTGGGTCATCTATTGCGGGACGAAGGAAGTAACATATATGTTGGTATGAATGTCAATCACATAAGGACAATGAAGGGGAGGGAGAAAGATGACCTTGAGTATATGTCAAGCACTGAATAATTATCATGAACAATCGGTCTTGAGCTTAACTTCATCCGTAAAATAGTTATCAATTTCATCGAACTATAAGATTTGGTGGGAATGGGGAAAACAAAATTTTCAATTGAAAAGAGAAACCTTACAACAATAATAGGACTTGGTGCTGAAACCATTGATTCATTAAACAGTGCATAGATTTATATGGTGACTACATTCAGAAACAACTACCTCTAATTGCGATAAGGTTCAAACACAACAAGCATGTTCATTCATATTATGATATTGTGTCATTTCTTATCTAGTAAACTTGACACTGATACACATCTAAGTCTTCCATTCCATTACACAGAATTCAATAAAGGATAACAATGGCCTCTTAAAGGTGATAGAACATAACAATTAAAAAAATAAAAAACAATATTTCAAAACTTATCTTACACAGTTCATCAAAGCATTCACATTCAGATTCAACTACAGTATGTCTTAAATTTAATAAGTATCTCTAAAATCAAATCAAAAGTAATTAAAACCTAGATCGGAATCCGATGCTTGAAAATTAAAACACTGAAATTAAATATTACCCAACGCGGCGTGGAAGACTGGACTCCGTGATGCCGAAGTGAGACGAGCCTTACGCTCCTTCCTCTCCCTGAAATCGAAGATTTAAGAAATGAGTTTCCCCTAAAGTGTGAGAATGAAAACGACCTTTTCCACCATCATTGCTCATGTTCCCGGACCGGATCGCACATCTACGAGATCGGAGTTACACACTCAGCATCAGAAGCCGAACACGTGCAAACCGACGGTATTGGTTGGAGAATGTGATTGCGCGATTCATGATTGAAAGTATTTGAGGAAAATAATTTGAATTGAACTGAAGTGTGAAGACGATGAGATGAATAGTTACGTTTAAATAAGAAACAGTTAGATCCATGTATCACCGGCTATGGTATAGCGTTAGACTCTTCACGCGGATCGCTGAAGTGTCATCTTCTTAAGACGATAGATTTATCCTTAATCTGCGGCTATCATATAAACTTACAAGCAGCACGCGGATCACTGAAGTGGCGGCTATCCTAGAAACTTACGTGGATCACCAACATGTATTGATTCCTATTTTTTGTTATTTCAGCTACCACAAAATAAGCTTTTAATGATAATTAATTTTTAAAATAAAAAATTTGAGGAAAATTAAAAATTAAAACCAGCTTTAAATTAACTTGTAGTAATATTAAGTAGAACAAGTCTCTCATACTTTTCATGGCCCTTTCATAAGTAAATAAATACTTCCTTCGTCCCATTTAAAATGACCTAATTTAAAAATGTGTATTATTCGTATAACATACTTTTGCACCGAATATATTAAAAAAAATATGGCATATAAGATGTTGGATTCGTCTCGACGAATATTTTCAAAATATTAAATTTTGAAAAAAAGTTCTAATAGATTATTAAAGATTTATTTTTTTTTGACAAAAGATTATTAAAGATATTTAAAATTAAAATTGTGCACGTGTAAACATGACAGAGTCAATTGTATCACATAATTTGGGACAGAGGGAGTGAAGTGAAACTTTAGTTGTGGGTTATTTAATGAGACCGCCACCGTGTAATTTCAATTTTTCATCATCTTTTTCATTGGAGTCTGCCAGAGTGCATGACTGTTACTTGCTGAAGTGACTGTTACTTGCTGAAGTAACGTGATTTTATGGGGCCCAGTCTCCATCAATGTTTGTTAATGATAAACAATTGGCAAGTGTACCAAAACTATCGAAGTAATAAATAAGTTCGTATCCACGAGGACTGTGTTAATCTCAACTTAGCAATAAAGTTAATATCTAGGATTTGTAAATTTGATAAGTGCCCGAGGCAATAGGTTTGTGTGCATAAAAAGTAAATAACATAAAATAAGATAGTTTTGAAAAATATATGGAGAGATGAGACTAGGTCATTCGAATCCTCTGATTTCACTTGTCTGGTACGCTGCACCTATTTCCTCCGAATACTCCTCTACTTTCACAATGTATAACTAAAATAGCTATAATCAATCCCTTGACTTAGGACCCTCTTCTCAGATTACAGTCCCTAATTCCTTAGGTGATCTAATATTCTTTGAAGATTTTAAGAATGTTAACCTAATATCACAAATAAACGATTGTTCATTCCTAGACTAACCCTGTTTATTTGAACAATTCAATTAGTTGAAATCTATGGTCAGTAGTCATTCTTCTCACGAATTCATGTTTATATGCGATCATTATATAAAAAGCATTAAGAACAATTGAATTGAATAAAACTAGATTAATATTCATATATGAAATAGAGTTTCACAGCAACATAGTCAAACAGGTTATATCAGATTCATCTCATGACCTAATCAAAAGGAAATTAGCAACTCATAATAGAAGATCAAGCAATATTAATAAAAGAAATTACAAGGTTTTAATCATGAGAATTTCTTCAATTTGATATGCTTTGGCCTCTGTACATGCGATAGAACCTCCTGCCACTTCTCCTTGCTTCGTGATCCGTGTCCCTTCTTGGTTCCAAAACGTGATTTCCTTAGTACTGTGCGGCTAGCTTCCCTTATATCTCTTGTATCAAGCCTCCAAAACCTTCTTTTCTCTTGGGTCAACACCAATTGGTTCGGTCAAAGCCCAAGCTTTTATTAATTCCAATGCACCTTTTGTTAATATATGCCAACTCATGTTTTTATTTCTTTAGGCAGCTAGCATATTCCAACAGTAGGTCCACTTGTTTCTTTTATTTTTTTATTGCACCAACATATGTCATCAAATCATGGTTTGTTTTGAGTAATAACAGCTAATTCACTATTTGATTCAATAAATCATAAATGACAATTTATTTAAAATAACTCTAAATTAAATACTAAAATAATAATAATAGACTAAAAACATAACTAAAAAAACTCTAAAAATAGTGAATGACTGACTGTCATCAGTTAACAAGCTTATGTGGGTCTAATTCTAAATATAAATAAAATATTAATATGTGAGCTAAAATTGTGGAACCAAAAATGAGTTTTTAAGGTTAGACTATTGAAGAAAAAACAACTTTAATATGTATTCGGTCCTTATAAATATGTGTCATTTGAGTTTTTGTCCCTCAACATTATAATTATTATTCTTCTTATTATTAATTTTAAAATTAAATAAAAAAGCTCAATTTAACTAATTTATTAACATTGGATAGCAGTAACTAAATATTAAATAGTGGTGGGACTAAAAATATGTCAAAATATTACAAATTGATAAAGATGGTGTTAATGTGTCAGTTTTTTTGTTATGTACATAATTAATTAGAGACCAATGACTAGATGTTGACTCATGTATGAATTGTACAACAATATTATTTAGTGACTTGTTCATTAATGACTAATTTTTATACGATGTTTTTTATAGTCATTATTCCAAATGATATAATAATTAATAATCAATAGCAATGAAAAAAACGATTCTATAATATGATATTAAGATTAAAAAAACTGACTAACTATTTAAAAAATAATAATCTTGAAAGTTTGTAATTTTCTGAAAAGAAAATACATATAATTGAAGAATGGGGTTTCGCTATAGGAGAGGATGCATGTTTAATTGACGAAGCAGAGTCTCAAGTGGACGATAGATCTGTTATCCCAGAAGATCTTGACAATGGTGTAGGAGGTGGAGACGTCGACGAGCTGTTGAATAGGCTTTCGGAAGATTGGAAGAAGGAGGATGAAGTATTGCATATTGCGCCTTCTTCCGATAGTGCTACGGTGAAGGTCCCATCCACTTCACCTACACCTGCGGCCCCCGCTCAAGCTGAGGATCCATTCTTGGAGTTGGCAACAGAATCGAAGCCGGCGCAGGATAGTGAGAGTAAGGGCTACGTTGATCGCCAGTCCCGGAAGTTGTTGATTAATGACAAGAAAGTGGTTAAGAGAACTGCTTCGTGCCCTCCGGGGAGAGATAAAGCTACTTCTTCGGGTCCATGGAGTTTGGAATGGGTGAATAGTCATAAAAGTGTGAGCTTGGGTGCAGCCTCAAAACCAAAAAATAAGGTTACAGTAAAAATGTCGGGTGTTCACAGAATTACTAAAAAGAAGGGAGGTGGCTACCTACGGCATAATGCTCTAAATTTGAGGCGTATAGCTAGACTCTCCGACAGTGATAGAAGAGAGGTTCTTCGTGCTTTGCAAAGGACTACGAAACATCGTAAGGCGGGATCGGGAGTCTCTAAAGCTAAGGAAACTTCTAAAGTGGCTTCTGCTAGTAGTACTTCCCAGACATCGGTAAATAACGATTGGAACAATTGGCTGGTGCTTGATGGTAACGATAAGGTGTTGACAGAGGATGTTTGTGCGATAGGGAGGTATGTTGGTCTCAAGTTCAGCGGAGATAAAATAACAAGTTTGATGTTTTGTCAGGAGTGGGAAGGAAAAATAGAGAGGGTGGTGGTGATGGTGTGTAGGCCGAGAGCTAGAGTGGGTGGTAGGGAGGGGGCGGTGTCGGGTTGTGTTCATAGTGATGAAGCTTTTATCTTGGAATGTTAGGGGGTTGGGCGGCGCGGATAAAAAGAGGGAGGTGAGTCATTAGGTGAGGGAGAAAAAACCTTTTATTCTTTGTATACAAGAAACTAAGCTACCAGTGTTTGACGCTTTTGCCTGTAAATCCATTTGGGGTGATGACTATGTTGATTTTTCTTATCAACCTTCGGTGGGGGCCTCTGGAGGTCTAGCTACGCTGTGGGACTTAAATGAGGTGGAGGTGTGGTCGACAGTGTCTTTGGATCTTGTGCTTGCAGTAACAGATCGGTTTTTGATGTCTGGGGAACAATTTGTTGTGTTTAATGTATACGCTCCATGTGATACGTCTCGTCAACAAGTCCTTTGGAATGTTTTATCTTCTAGAATCGAAGCTTTGGCGGGCCAAAATGTTTGTGTTTGTGGTGATTTTAATGCCATCCGGAGTGCAGAGGAAAGAAGAAGCGTTAGTAGTGCTTTACACCAAGCAGGTATCGACAGCTTTGACGTTTTTGTTGTTAACAATAATTTGGTGGACCTTCCGCTCCGGGGGCGCACTTACACGTGGTATCGGGGAGATGGGAGGTCGATGAGTCGTATTGATCGTTTCCTGTTGTCTGAAAATTGGTGTTTGACTTGGCCTAATTGTATTCAACTGGCTGTGTCCAGAGGGATGTCCGATCATTGCCCCTTGGTGCTCTCTGTTGATACCAAAAATTGGGGGCCCAAACCTGTGAGGATGTTAAAGTGCTGGGCGGATTTTCCGAGTTACAACTCTTTTGTGCGAGATACTTGGAGATCGTTTCAGATAAGTGGGTGGGGTAGCTTTGTCTTGAAAGAAAAGTTGAAGTTACTGCAATTGGCTCTAAAAGAATGGCACCGACATCATTCTGAGAATCTTCCGGCAAGAATCTTGTCTCTGAAGGATAAAATAGCTTCTCTTGATTTGAAAGGGAGTCATCATTGTTGTCGGACGACGAAATTCGGGAGCTTCATGGTTTGTCGGAGGATTTGTTCTCCCTTTCTAGAGTAAATTCTAGTATTTGTTGGCAACAATCTAGAGTCCAATGGTTGAAAGAAGGTGATGCAAACTCTATAAGTTTTTTCATAGAATTATGTCTAGTAAAAGGAGTAGGAATGCTATCCCGTTTTTCCTAGTGAACGGGGCTCTGGTTGAGGGGGTTCAGAATGTGCGTAACGCAGTGTTTACTCATTTTCGGGCGCAATTTCAACCAACTCAGCATCGTCGCCCTAGTATGGATGCTTTAGATTTTCGCACCTTGTCCTTTACTGATGGGGCGGGTCTAGTGAGGCTTTTTACCATGGAGGAAGTAAAGGCGGCTGTGTGGGAAGTGGACAGTTTCAAATGTCCCGGCCCTTATGGGATTACCTTCGGTTTCATAAAGAATTTTTGGGATATTCTGAAGGATGACGTTATGCGTTTTTTGGTGGAATTTCATAGGAATGGAAGATTGTCTAAAGGTATTAATAGTACTTTCATTGCTCTTATCCCTAAGGTTGACAACCCCCATCGTTTGAATGATTTTCGACCTATATCGCTAGTTGGAAGTATGTATAAAATTTTGGCCAAGGTCCTTGCTAATAGACTTCGATCGGTAATTGGGCTAGTTATATCAGAGTCCCAGTCGACCTTCATTAAAGGACGCCAAATACTGGACGGCATTCTGGTGGCTAATGAGATTGATGATGAAGCGCGTAAATTTAAGAAGGAATTGATTCTTTTTAAAGTGGACATTGAAAAGGCGTACGACACGGTTGACTGGGGTTACCTAGACGAAGTGATGTCTAAAATGGGTTTTTTGACTCTCTGGCGTAAATGGATTAAGGAGTGTGTTGGCACAGCTAGAGCCTCGGTTTTGGTTAATGGATCACCTACGGATGAATTCCCCTTGGGGAGGGAACTGAGGCAAGGAGACCCCTTATCGCCTTTCTTGTTTCTGTTAGCGGCAGAGGGCTTCAATGTGTTGATGGAGTCTTTGACTCGAAACAATCTCTTTTTGGGCTTTCAGGTGGGTATTAATGCTTTGACAACTGTGTCCCACCTCCAATTTGCAGATGATACTCTACTTTTAGGTAACAAATCTTGGGCCAATATTCGGGCTATGCGTGCTATTCTTCTTCTGTTTCAATCTTTGTCCGAGTTAAAGGTTAATTTTTCTAAGAGCTATTTGGTTGGAGTGAACGTCGCATCTTCTTGGTTGTCTGAGGCGGCTATGGTTTTGAATTGCAAGGTATGGACTATTCCTTTTCTGCATCTGGGTACGCTTATTGGTGGTAATTCTCGTCGTCTGTCCTTTTGGGAACCTTTGCTGAACCGTATCAAATCTAGATTGTCGGGTTGGAGTTCAAAACATCTATCTTTCGGCGGTCGTCTGATCTTATTGAAATCCGTCCTGTCATCTCTGCCTGTTTACGCTCTTTCTTTTTTCAAGGCTCCAACATGCACTAGTGCAAATCAGGGATACAAGACCTGATTTTTAGAGATTTCAGACCTGTTTTTGTGCAAAAGTGGTCTTAAAT
>Ga0315914_1008421_pt1 | contig 13786 bp, 6 predicted proteins | sample MpolenodulesMG_FD_203920 | JGI IMG/M metagenome (GOLD analysis project Ga0315914, IMG submission 203920) | Medicago polymorpha root nodule microbial communities from Los Angeles, California, United States - elongated nodules | ecosystem: Host-associated > Plants > Roots > Nodule | place: USA...
TGCAAGGGGGACATGACTACTTCCGGATTGTGGATGGAACCTGTATAATTTCTTTGTGTCTTTCTTCTCTCTCTCTCTCTCTCTCTCTCTCTCTCTCTCTCTCTCTCTCTCTCTCTGTTTTTATCCGTTGCATTTAGATTCTGATTATCACTTCAGAAGCTGAACTCTATCTGCTTCTGATCAGTGACTTCAGTAGGAGAAAACGAAGAAAAAAAGCTAACACAATTCAACCCCCCTTCTTGTGTTTTTCTCACCTTCAGTCTGGTTCTTGTCCAATCGGTTGAACCGACTGGTCCAGTTTTGATAACCCTAATATGTAGATATGGGGGAGGTGGGAACTCGGGAGGTTGTCGTCGGATGGAGGAGTCAGTATGACTTCTTTTGGGTTGATAGACGAGATAACAATAACCATGGAAAAGATAAGCAAAATAGTTGAAGTTCGAACCCCATTCACGACGTCCGACTTGAACTAGGACTTTTGGGCAAGTCAATTTCACATTATTCTCTGAATGCTCATTTTTCGAACCTTACGAAAATTTTAGGTGGAGAGAAGACATTAGCAATAACATTATGGTTTGCATTTATATGAAAAACTTGAAAAGCAAGAAATGGATATTATATCTTTAAAAGAAAATAGCGTCCTTGGGCAATGATGTCATGATGTTCGTTGGTACTTTGCTATGTTTTAGAAAATTGCTCTTTTTCCTTTTGTTTTTGCTTATTCATTGATCTTAAAAGTGTCAGCATGAGTTAATTTACGCTGAAAAATACACATCGTTCAAATCCATGAGTTTGTTTTCCTCCACTTTTGTGGATTTGTTTCTTTTTTATCTTATCCACAAGTGTTGTTTAATTGATTAATGGATAAGTTCCCTTTTGATATTATCCATTAGAGTAATTGCTGCTGCAATTTTTGGTAAAACAGTTGCAAAATCTCTATAAATAGAGGACTCCACTCAGTTAAAAAATTACACCAAAGAGTTTCTACTGAGTTGTCGGGAACTCTTTCTCTCTTCTCCCTCCAGCGTGTCTTGACGAGTTATTCTTCTCGTCATCTCCTTTTTTTCTGTCCCTTAAGAATTAAGAGTGTTCTTAAGACCATAGTCTCTTTTCGATATGATTTCCTTTCGGAATTAAGAATGGTCTTAAGAGCATAGTCCCTTCGATATTTTTATGTCCCTTCAGAATAAATAATAGTTTAAGATCATATCCTCTTTTCGGTATAATGTCCCTTAGAAAATTAAGAATGATCTTAAAAATAAATTCTTCTTCGATTCTTTGAGAAGTTATATGTTAGAATGGTGGTAGAATGATATTTGAGTGATTGAAATACCATATTGATATTTGGAGATGTTAAAAGTTAGAATGGCGGTAACACCATATTTGAATGGTCTCAGTACCATAATAGAATGGTCACAGTACCATATAATAGTGGTTTTAGTATTAAATTCGAGTGGCCTTAATGGCCATATTTGAGGGTGTAATTCTCAACCGGTTTTCTACAGTACAGTAGTTAATCGCATAATTGTAGCTGGACTTGTTTTATCATGGAGGTGGCGTGGTTGATAGTCTGCCTTGCACAATTTTGGACAGTGCCACGAAATGTCTTAAAGAGAGCGACCTGGTCGTGACTCAATCTAGTAACAACTTCGGTAGATGAAAATCATTTCTTAAAATAAATCTGAAAATCCAAAATACAATAGTTTGAAAATCCAAAATCAATAGTTATGAAACCTCATTGTCATCAATTTGCAAGAACAGGGGAAGCATAATCGACAAATGAATACAAAATCTCTTTATTTTACAAAATCTGAACGAAAAATATTTTATAAGAACAAATATATGGAACATTACAGTAGAAAAAAAGTGAAGTAAAGTAGAATATATTTGAGAGGAATAGAGAACATTACAATGATAAAATAAATACAGGGGTAAAATAGGTAATATCTTAATTATGGCATCATTCATTTCATTGCATACACCTCAAGTTGAGAGGAATGAAAAATTGAAGAGTTGGATGGTATGTGATGGAATGAGTTCTATTGTGTTCCATTTCACTCCATTCATTTTTTACAAACTCAAACAATGGAATCTAATTATTTATCACCCTATTCCATCCCATTCCATCACACACCACCAATCCAAACATAACCCAAGGCTTTGTTTGGGAGTTTGGAGGGGAGGAAAAGGGAAAACTTTGAGGGGTGGAAAATATGAGGGAAAATAGAAAAATCTTTCAAGAAATTTTAAAGAGTAGTTTTTTAGAGAATGATAAATTAATGTATATGATTACTATATTTTAAATTTTAAAAATATTATAACGACATAGATTAAATTTGAAGAATTCATATAAACCCTCAAAAACTCCCAACTCTCATCCAATACAATTTTGTAGGGTGTATTTGGATTGAGGGTGTAGGAGGGGAAGAGAGGGGAGACTTTACTTTTCTTTTATAAATTACGGACATTATAAAATAATTTTTAGAAAATTGAATTTACAACATGATAAATGATCATATGATACTTAAACAACACTTAATTTATTTTAAAAAAACATTTTACATTGTTCTTAATTTAAAAAATAAAAATGAGTCATTCCCTCCTAAACTCTCAATCCAAACATACCCTAGTTCCCCAAAATGATGATGGTTTTGTATTATGAAGAACATTTAACCCCCAAAACCCTTCACTTCCATTTTCCTTCATTTCTTCCACTTGTTTATTTCCTTTTTTTCAAGCCTTCCTCCGCCTTCCCCTTCAAACTTGCAAACAAAACCTAAGGGAATGAACAATTTTGAAAGGGAGAAAAACAATTTCCAAGTCTTATAGGCGTATAGTGTATTTAATTTTTATATCATATCATCACCTGTGGTTCTAGTTGAAAATTTCAACTTTCAAGTTTGAAAAATCAACCAAATGGCTAGTTTTTATGTGAAAGTTAGCTTTAATACGATCCAATACCAAAACATAAACAACCTAAAATAGAAAAAACGTGTCCGCCTCTATTGCTGTATCAAATCAATGGATTCTAGTTGAATTGAATCCCGTAACTATCAGTTGATTGTTCTTGCCTCTCACACATCAATTCCAGCAAAATAATTTGTGGGATTTCTAAAACATCACGCCATCATCATAAGCTCTTGTCAAAGGGTACGATCAACAACAACATGTCATTTACTTATTTCCAGGAAAATGTAGGATATAAAACAATTAGCGAAGAAAGTATGGAAACTACAAGGTGGATTTCATGTCAAAGAAGCATGTTAAGTGCAAAGACATCAGGCTTGGGTATTATCGTTAGAACGTCGTGAAACTAAGTAAATAGTTGTAGCCTGTAGGCTATGGACCTGGCTACCAAGTAGCAAATGAGAAGGGCACCGAATATGACCTAATCGCTCTTTTATCTATTTAAGGTGTCTTTTTCTTTATGCGCAACACGGGGCAAGTAAGGAGATGCTCTTTGATCAAGAAATCGAAAAGACAATTGGAGAAAATCATAAGAACATTTAATTAGCTGAGTTGGCAGAAGAAGCTAATCAGTTAACTTTGATTCACTCACTTTTTGACGAATTAGACAAGGAGGAAGTAGCAATGGGTGAAGCTAACCAACAACCAATAAGGCACACTCTGGCACATTTTGGATAGAGGACAAATCGAGGGAAGATATAACTCACAGGCAGCAACCAGCAAAACCGACATCAAGAACACGGTTCTCAGAGGATCGAAGGATAATTTGTATGATGGAGGGGCACTTGAGGACTCAATGGGACAAAAAATTCTCTTTAAGAGTTTTAACGTTACTGCATGTCTAATCTCCCTAAGAGATCTATCGTTACTACATCTCCAAGGCTGGAATCAAACACAAAATCATGGTTAAACTAGAAGAGACTCGTGTCATCTAATCTAAATATTCTTAGGTTGATATTTTTAAAAGTTTAGTATAACATAATAGTTTATAGGTGACTAGGTAAAGATATATATCAAATTAAAATCATATGCGGTTTCATTCGATTTGAATGACTGTTGGAAAATAAAATTAATTTGATCCAACCAAATTCAATTTATATTGAATCAATTTTTGAATGATCTAATTGTAAAAAAAATTATATATTTAATATTAATATTTTAAGAGATTAAAGCATATGCAGTCTAGGGACGGAGGCAGAAATTATGTTTAGGGGACCAAACATAAAAGTTTAGTATAGTTAAAAAAATATAAAATTAAATGCTAACTTATATAAAAATATTAAAAAATTATAAGATATGCCCGAAGTTAATATTGTCAAACAAATATAGACAGAACTAACATTTTCTTCTAATAAATTAATCATCATGCTTGTTTTATATTTTGCTTAGTTAAAAGACTTTTGTGAGGCATTATCATGGTTTTTGGATAGACAAACAACACGGATTTCTTTAATTAAAACATTATACAAAGAGATTATCTCTCTATCATTAAACTGGTCGAAGATGGTCCAATTGTTTTACGTGTTTCTCATCATTTGTTATCTTAAGTTAAGGTGTTATGTCATGTGTCCTTTGATTTTCGTTGGCAACATGTTTCTTATTAATTTAATAAAGTCGTTGGCCCTGCCATATATTGTCTTAGTCCGTTTGTTACATTAAAAATGTTTAATTTATTTTTGAATTTGTTGCTCTTAATTAACCATCTTGAAGGGGATTGTGGATTGTGCTGGTCTCTGACCTACACTTAGTACTCACAATCAATTAATCCGTGACTATATTCACACGCATCGTCCTTCTTTGGTTTTGCAATATGAAACTCATGCCCTTTTTCTTAGGCTAGACTCATGCATCGTTCTTCTTTAGTTTTTTTTCTTCTGGAAGCTAGAGGTCATTTTGGGAGCATTTGGTTCCACCTTAACAAGACTAATCTTGTGGAGTTGATTGTATGTCTCAATCAATCATCTTCACCATCTCTAATAGTTTTGCAAGATGGCATTGTACTGTTGTTTTGCAAGATTTGATCTTGCGTTCACTATTAGTTACCGACAATTATATAAGTACCCTCTCTTTAGCAACTATATGCATACTCGTGAATCTTGCCTCTTGTGAGACAAAAATTACTTGTGGAGTTAATTGGTGGAGGAATGTTTTTCTGTTTTTTTTTTGTCTCATTATTCGTATCCAACACATAAATAGAACCTACCATCCTTAAACACATAAATAGAACCCACAGTCCTTAAGTAACAAATCTCCCAATAATAGAACCAAGAAACAATGGAGTCCCAACAATCCCATAACAAACTTCATGTAGTTTTTCTTCCATTTCCATCTGCTGGCCATATGAACCCTATGATTGACACTGCAAGACTATTTGCCATGCATGGTGTTAATGTTACCATCATAGCTACACATGGCAATGCTTCAACATTCCAAAAATCCATAGACAGTGACTTCAATTCAGGATACTCCATCAAAACTGAACTTCTTAAGTTCCCTTCAGCTCAAGTTGGTCTCCCTGATGGTGTTGAAAACATCAAAAACGCCACTTCAGCTGAAATGTATTTGAAAATTACGCGTGGAGTAGGGATGCTCCAAGATTCTATTGAAGTTCTGTTTAAAGAACTTCAACCTGATTGTATAGTGACAGATATGAAATATCCTTGAACTGTGGAATCAGCTGCAAAACTAAACATTCCAAGGATTTACTTTTGCAGCTCAAGCTACTTCTCCTATTGTGCAATTTATTTTGTTCGAAAATATAAACCCCATTATAATTTAGTTTCTGATACACAGAAATTCACAATTCCTTGTTTACCTCATACCATTGAGATGACACGTCTGCAGCTTCATGATTGGGAAAGGGAAAACAATGCTATGAAGGCCATTTATGAACCAATGTATGAATCAGCGGAAAGAAGCTATGGAACACTATACAATAGCTTTCATGAACTTGAAAGTGATTATGAGAAACTTAGTAAAACTACAATTGGAATCAAATCATGGAGTGTCGGACCAGTTTCAGCATGGGCTAACAAGGATGATGAAAGAAAGGCCAATAGAGGACACATTGAGAAAAGCTTAGGAAAACATAAAGAATTGCTAAATTGGCTTAACTCGAAGCAAAATGAGTCTGTATTGTAAGTAAGCTTTGGTAGCCTTATTAGGCTTCCTTAAACTCAGCTTGTAGAAATTGCACACGGGCTTGAAAATTCAGGTCATAATTTTATCTGGGTAATAAAAAATGATAAAGATGAGGATGGAGAAGGTTTCCTGCAAGAATTTGAGGGAAGGATGAAAGAAAGCAACAAGGGCTACATCATATGGGACTGGGCACCACAGCTGCTTATATTGGAACACCCTGCAACTGGAGGGATTGTGACTCATTGTGGTTGGAACTCAACTCTTGAAAGCATAAATGCTGGTTTGCCAATGATCACGTGGCCAGTGTTTGCCGAGGAATTTTACAATGAGAAGTTGCTTGTTGATGTTTTGAAGATAGGCATTCCAGTTGGAGCAAAAGTAAACAAGTTATGGACTAACATTAGTGTAGAAGAAATGGTGAGAAGGGAAGAGATAGTTAAGGCTGTGAAGATTTTGATGGGAATTAGCCAAGAGAGCAAAGAAATGAGGAAGAGAGCAAAGAAACTTGGTGATGCTGCCAAGAGGACTATAGAGGAAGGTGGACACTCTTACAACAACTTGATTCAGTTGATTGATGAGCTGAAATCATTGAAGAAATCGAAAGCACTCGGTAATAAAGAAGATTAGGCAATTCAAATGAAGATGATGTAATCTTGGTGCTTCATAAGGTGTAGCTGATGAAACACCATCCAATTATTTTTCTCTAGCTTTTTCTTGCTGCTATCTGTAGTTAAATAAGACGAAACAACGTCAAATCATTGTTGTGCAGTGCAACTGCAATGACGATGAAATAAGTTAGTTTTTAGTAAGCAATTCTGAGTTCCTGCTGCTGCGTTGCTGTCCAGCGGATCTCAGTTTGGCTGTTTGTATCGCTCCTTGTTTGTATCGTTCTTGCCTTCATCCACGGCACATCTTGTGGGCGCGTGGATGGCAAGTGTCTAATAAACTTAGCTTTTAAAAACCCTCCCAAATTCCACTCACAAACACACCCTTAAGTAATAAAGGTTCCATAAAGGCATAAACAGCTAAATAATGGTAACATGATGACTAAGTTTATGCATATATCCAATTTCTTAGTTATGCATAATTTACCAAACTATCATGTTAGTTTCAACAAGAGCAAGTAAATCTTGTATCATATCAATCTTTAGGTAGATCATCAACACTTCAAGCTATACATCTTGTATCATATCAAATTGGATACAGTGACAAAAATTGATAGTCTCTAAATGTTCTAAGGTATGAGGTACAATGTTGTAACCCCATGGAAATATTTGGCCTTGTCTTCAATATTTTCATGAATATGGGGAAAAATCCATGCATTTTCTATAAAGCAATGTGATACCTTTAATATTATTATGCCAAACAATTTTAGTAATTTATGTGCATTTTATTAGGTTTTTTTTTTTTGGAAATTCTTCATTTTGAAATATTCATCAATACCAATTTCTTCAAATTTATAATTTTTTGAAAGTATGTTATAGTTAATAAATTGTATTTCAAATTAAGAACAACACAAATAACACATAAGAAAGTGTTCATAAATTTTGTCCCTGGTTATAATTGAACTATATAACAAATCACTCGGAACCACGTAAACAAAATGGAGGTTAAAGTTGCAAAATTCTTGATACGTGCGTTGCAGTATTTTAGAAATAAAGTAGTTGATTTGAATTAAATGACTTCCAACTATATGTAGGATGACTATTAACACATTCGAAAAAATCAATCCCCTAGATGAAACCATAGTCATAGATTGACATAATATAGAAGTTTGGCAACACAACATTCGTGGGGTTGATTGATCTAATTAACAAATTGTAAAAAATTAATACATCTAATATTAATATTTTAAAAGATTAAAGGATATGCACCAGGGACGGAGCCACAAATTATGTTTAGGGGGACCAGACATAAAAGTGTAATATATTAAAAAAGTATAATATTTAATGCACAATTTATATAATTTTTTTAAAAAAATTATAAGATAAGTTCGAAGTAAATTGTCAAACAAATATAGACAAAAGTAACATTTTCTTCTAATAAATTAATCTTCAATCATTTGTTACCTCAAGTTAAGGTGTTATGTCATTTATCCTCTGATTTTCCTTGTCGACGGGTTTCTTATTAATTTAATGAAGTGGTTGGCCTGCCATGTACTCCATCCGTCTCATAATATTAGTTGTTTAAAGTTTGTGCACGATTATTAAAGAAATGATTAATTGTGTTGATTTTATTGATAAAATTTGTAGCATATACTAAAATATCCTTATTAATTGTAGTTAGTGAAGTAGTTAAATGGGATACAATTCAATAAATATGGGTATAATAGTGGAAAAAAATAATAAATATTACATTAGTATTATAAAGTGACAATTATATTGAAAAAAAAAATGCTAAAGAAACAATAATTGTGAGACGGAGGGATTATCATCTTAATCAGTTTATTCTATTTTAAATGTTTAATTTGGTTTTGAATTTTCTGCCTTTAATCATCTTGGGGGATTAAATTTGTATTTCTTTTCCTAAAGGTCTTTAATTTACTTTGAGCATTTGACTTCTTTTGTTTACAAAAAAGAAGTTGAAAATTAAGTATTTAAAACTCAATATATTAGATAAAAAAGAGGGAGTATACAATATCTTATAAAATTCATAAAAAAAATATAGACTTGAAAATAATAATATATTACTATAAATCTTAAAAGGGATTGTGGTCTCTAGCTCGGTCTCTGAGATACACTTGTACTAGCAATCAATTAATCAATGACACTAATCACATGCATCGTCCTTCTTTGGTCTTGCAATATGAAACTCATGGCCCATTTTCCTTAGGCTATAGTTTTTTTTCTTCTTAAATATGCATTGGTCCCTCCATTTTTATCAGATTTTGACATTGGTCCCTGCATCTTTTTTTTTTGGGATTGGTCCCTGCACTTCGTAAAGATTTTGGCTTTGGTCCTTCTCTTAAGTCCAAGTTAAAAAAAACCAAAACTAACGGTTTGTCACATGGATGAATCATTCCACGCCTCGTGGCACATTAAAAGATAAAATTTTCAGACTTAAAATATTCCAAGTATTTAATTCATTATTAGTCCCTACACTTTCAACATTTTTTGTTATTTGTCCCTACACTTTGGTATTAGTCCCTGACCTTTTTCTTTTCTTTTTCTTTTTATTTATTTCAATGATATTATTATATTATATTACTATTTTGTTCATTATTTTTATTGAGAATAATTCTAAAAAATAAAATTAAAAAAATCCTTTTTAATGAAAGATTAAGCTTTAATCTTATTGCATCGTCATTTTTCTCTAATTGTGATGTTCCTGCTTCCAACTGAACTATGTTCATGGGAAATATTAGAAAAATTATTGAAATTGATGAAATAAGCTAATTAAAATTATATGTTATATTTTTAACAAAATATTTAAATTTAATTATCATTGAGGAGTATATTTTTTCAATATATATTTACTTTGCAAGGGAAGATAATGTATATTTTATCATAATATGAAAAGGGAAGATAAATTAAGGTTCTCTTAGAAGAAGAAAGTGTAATTTACTGTGAAAACGACGTGTATTTTTTTTTTTTTTTGACAATTTGAAAATGATTTATATTAATAAATAAATTCTTAAATATTTAATAATAACTCAAAAATACAACATGACTATAATTTTAAATTTACATGTTTAACAGATAACCACTCATACGACTGACCACTGTCATATTGCATAGATAATGGTGATTTAAACTTAAAGGTGATTCACCATTATTGAAGAATCCATATTGGTGATTTAAAACTTAAAAAAATTATTTTATTTTTTATAATTTTGTTAGGGGAGATGTTTTAGAATAATTCTCAATGAAAATAATGGAAAAAGTGTTGAGGACAAAATCCTTATTTAATGTTTTAAAGATCACAAACATTTTATACTTATTTTTTAACTTCTTATCTATTAATGTGTTTTGTGATAAATGTTTCATAAGAAGAATGTTCTTGTTAAAGAGAAGAATGTTCTAAACTTACAAGTGAAGTTAAAAACATCCTCATCAAAGCAAAAGAAGCAAAAGGACATCAATGAACTTTTTACTACAATTCAACATGTACATCATTAAAATCAAAGAGTAAAATATTTCTTATGTCTCACCAAAAGAAGATACCTTTGACACATGACATAAATAGAAGGAATCTCATATGATTACATAAGGCTTTGCATTTAAAGAAAAATGAAGAAGCACATTCCTTAAAGGAAAGAAGAAAATCAGTTTGCACAAAGAAAGAATGTTCTTGAGAACATTCTAGTGAAGCTTCAAAGAAATACAAATGACATCATAATGTCCCATCAAATATGCCACCAGATGACAGCTGGCCTACACCACACGGTTTGATTCAAAAGGCTTGGAACAGAAAGAATGTTCTTAAGAACATTCTCCATTTGCCAGATTTTGCAACTTGGGCATTCTTGTGCACCAAGCAACAAAAAGACAACATATGCCTCAATTAGAAATGTGTCATACAATTGTATTATTAAGTGGGCTTCAAGTCGTCAACCTCTATGAATAGAGGAAAATCTCAATGATATTTGCAAGGGCTTGCACACAAAGAGTTCAATCTCTCTCAATGTGAATATTATCACAACATTCAAAAGCACTTCAAACAACAAACAAACTTCAGCTCTCTCACGAGATTTGGATCATAATCATTCAAGTTTGTATTTATCATACTCTCAAACAAGTGTTGAGAAAATCAGATCCAACACAAAACCTTTCATCATACACATTGTATTTAAATCTCAAGTCTATTTGTCATAATAGTTTAAGAAGAAGTTGTTCCAACTTTTCTTGCGTGATCAAGAATTGTAGAAGCCTGTTGAGGTTGATAATACAAAGTGTAACAGACTGATCTGGCGCGATCAAGAATTGTAGTGCCACTAAGAACGTTCTGGTGGCTTGAAACTATAGTGGAAAATCTCACAAGAAGTGTGGAGACTGGACGTAGCCTGCTTTGGGTGAACCAGGATAAATCTCTTGTGTCATCTTCCAACCCTCTCTCTTTATTTTCTTAAACACAAGACACACACCATCACTATCATATTATTTAATTAACTATCCAGAACATTTTGGTCCTTACTAATTCATATCCAGAGTTCTCTGGTCCTCAACTAACCTTTAATATTGTCTTATTATTTAGCTTAAATATTTGCTTTATATTTATCCAGAGTTCTCTGGTCCTTAATTAAATATTAATATTATTTTATTATTCAGTTTATATGTATAATTGTTATCCAGAATATTCTGGTCCTAATATAAATAGTTTTACATTTATAATCTTCCAGAGTTCTCTGGTCCTTAATAATTATTAAATACTGCTTTATTAATTCCATCTAAATATTAATTAAAGAATTATTATCCAGAACATTTTGGTCCTTTATAAAACTATCTTTTTACTAATCTCTCTAAACTATATTGGTCTAACCTTACCAAGAAATTTTTTTTTGAGTATATTTACTTGTTAAACTTTCAAAATTAAAATTTAAAAAAGGTCACGATTCAAACCTCCTTTTTCCTGCGACATTTATTGCTACTTCAACAAGAATAAACATAATAATATCATTGGGAGATATATTTCTTCACAAAAAAATATCATTGGAAGATATTGAAAAATTAAAAATAAAAAAATAAAGGGTTTATGGCCCAATACCAAAATGCATGGATCAATATCAAAAAGTGCGGAAGTGCATAGACTAATACAAAACTTTGGAATATTTTAATTTTAAAAATTTTGTCTTAGTGTGCCACGTGGCGTGAAATGATCAGTCCATGTGGCACACCGGTAGTTTATTTTTTTATAACTTGGATTTAAGAAGGACCAAAGCTAAATTTTGTATAAAGTGCATGACCTAGCACCAAACGAAACAAAGTTTAGAAACCAATGTCAAAATCTTGTAACAGTGCACAGACCAATAACATATTTAAATTTTTTTTTTATTTCCTAAGGAAGCTACTACAGGTCATTTTGGGAGCATTTGGGTCCACCCTAACAACACTGATATCGTGTTCATTCACTATCGGATAATATGCCTCAATCCATTAATTTCACCATATCTAATAGTTATGGGAGCATTGTGCTAGTGGTCCAGTTTATGGCTCTGGTGTTAGATTGATTTTGAATTTACTACTGGATACTCGTGAATCTCGCCTCACTCGAGACAAGCATGACTTGTTTTTTTGTTTTTATGACTGATACACAGAAATAGAACCTACCATCCTTAAATATTAACTCTCCACGTAATAGTTTTACAAAGTTTCTCGTAATGACTTTCAAGTTCATGAAAACTGTTGTATAGTGCCCCATAGCTTCTTTCTGCGCAGATTCATGCAACAGTTTTCATGAACTTGAAAGTGATTATGAGAAACTTAGTAAAACTACAATCGGAATCAAATCATGGAGTGTCGGACCAGTTTCAGCTTGGGCTAACAAGGATGATGAAAGAATTAACATTGGCTGAACTCGAAGCAAAAGGAGTCTGAATTGTATGTTGTATGTAAGTTTTGGCAGCTTTACTAGGCTTCCAATAATAGCTAGAGAAAAATAATTGGATGGTGTTTCATCAACTACACCTCTTGAAGTACAACAAAGATTACATCATCTTTATTGGAATCGTCTAATCTGCTTTCTCACCAAGTGCTTTAGATTTCTTCAATGATTTCAGCTCATCAAGCTCATCTATACACTGAGCTCCTTGTTTGTGCACTTGCAAGTGTTTAATAAACTTAGCTCTTAAAAACCCTCCAAAATTCCACTTGCAAACAAAGCAGTAAGTAATAGAGGTTCCATAACGTGATAAAAAAGGAGCAATTTAAGGTTGTGTACTTGCAGTCTATCAAATATATATTAGTGATGACACTAGGTCATACATCATTTTTGTTACAGTTTTTATGTAGTTTTGGTCGAGTTCAGGTGATTATGCATGAGTCAAAAGGTGAAAAAGGACTGTTTTGTAAGTCTAAAGCTGAGGAAAATCGTACTCCGATTTGGTGACATCGTAGTACGATTATGAAGCTAAATCGAGACATGTTGTCTCGTAAAAAATCGGAGTACGATTTCTTAGGAATCGGGCTATGATTTTAAGACGCTCCTGTGTCAGATTTGAGTTAAATGAGCCATCGTGCTCCGATCTGCAACATCGGAGTACGATTTTAGCGTTTCTGGGAAATTTCCTATAAAAGGGAAGTCAATTTCTGAAAGGAGGGTTCGAAAAATTAGAGAGAAAAACTGACTTTTGGAGTTGGATCACTGAGCAGAAGGTGGGAGTCCATCAAAACTCATAGCCGGTTATCAATTTCATGTAATGAATTCTTCTTTATCATTAGTTATTTATGCTTTAGCCATGAGTAGCTAAATCCTTTGAAATTAGGTCAAGAGATGATTTTGTGATAGCTCATACTTATGTAACCTGAAACTCTTATTGTTTATGAATGTCAATCTAGTTTATTCAGTATAAATCATTCTTCATGCCTTTATGATTCTGACCAAATATAATTGATTCAAGAGATTATATGACTATTGATAGTAGCGTGTAACTCAGACATATTTATGATGTTCAATCTAACAGACAATCTAGGGATAGAGCGTTGTTAGGTTGTGATAATTGAATTAACGGACTTAAAAACCT
>Ga0315914_1008422_pt1 | contig 13785 bp, 7 predicted proteins | sample MpolenodulesMG_FD_203920 | JGI IMG/M metagenome (GOLD analysis project Ga0315914, IMG submission 203920) | Medicago polymorpha root nodule microbial communities from Los Angeles, California, United States - elongated nodules | ecosystem: Host-associated > Plants > Roots > Nodule | place: USA...
TTTGTCTACATCTTTTTTTTTTTTTTTTCAATCTAAATAAGTGGTTTTCAAATATACCAAAGTTTTTCCTTTTGTGTTTTTTGTGATTCCGTCGTCTAAGTGTGACGTTGTGTTGTTCGTCATCTTGTGCGGCGTTTGATTTCACGTCTTGTCACGGTGTTCGTTTAGTTCCTATTGAAAGATCGATTTTAGTCAATTACAAATTCAATCAATGAATTGAGAGTCAACGTTGCAGATCCAAAAGCATGTGTATTTTAGTGACTTAGATTTTATCATATTATTTGTAGACATTTTGTTGTCGTCTACTATTAACTTGGGTGCTTTGAGTTTGGTCGCATATTCATCTTTTACATTTTTAGCAACCTTTATATCTGATGCATTGGATCAATCTGAATGAATGAATATCATTTTGTTTTTATAAAAAAAAATCCCATTTGGATCGGCATGCGCCATATATCATGTCAATCACAACCATCACTAAAATAATTTGAATTGCGAACAATTTCCAATTCAAATAATATTTGTTAATTTTCAATTCAAATAATATTTTGTTAATGAAGTTAATATTAAATTCAAATAACATTTGTTAATTGTGTAAAAAAAAAATTGTTAATGAAGTTTTTTTTTTTTTTTTGTGAACATGTGTTACTGATGTTAAGTGGATGGTTAATTTATTAACAAATATTTATTAATGAAGATAATGAATATATTTTTAAGATGATTTTTAATTTTCAAACGGACATTAGACCTCAAAGGGGACTATGGTTTTAAAAATATTAATTATTTCGAAGCGACATAAAATATTGAAGGGACAATATAACGAAATGAGAAAATATTATATTTTCACTTAACTATACACTCACACTATACAAACGCTACATGTGTGTGCGATCTATCCAACGTAGGACTTTCACTTTTTTCAATTCACACAATATTAATTCCAACCAATGTAAAAATTTGTGTTTAGTCTTTTTCACTTAATTTCCACGATGGTTCCAATAGTAACTACCGTTATTGGTCAAGAATTAATTTTTCACACAATGTAATGATTTTGTTCATTGAAAATACGCTTCTGTCATCTTTCTTTCAATTTCTTTTTTCGAATAGTACTTTTATGTATTTTTCATAAATGAAGCAATGATGACAAAATTTTCAATTCAATAATTGTTGCGAATGAAAGACTACTGTAGGGACAACGAAAAAGAAAACTGAATATGAATTCAGATGACAAAATTCATTTTTCACATGGAGTAATGATTTTGTTCATTGAACCATTTCATATTCATTTTTAAATGGTCCTTTTATCTAACATGGTACATTTGTGGGGTGCATGAAGCAATGATGACAAAGTTTTCAATTCATTAATTATGAAGAATTTTTGCCAATGAAAATGTAGGATCGACAAAATGGAAAACGGAGTATCTAAGTCAAATTCATCAACTGAGTATAGATTCAGTTGAGAAGTTTGTTTTAATGCAATTGGTTTTTTTTTTTTTTGGTACATAATGCAATTGGTTTAACATGATATCATTCAATGTAACGTTTTCCGACACGCAGAAGTATAAATTTCGTGTTACATGAAATCTAAAAGTAACATGTAACTGCAACTATAGTTCTGTAATTTTCCACATGCTAGTATGCTTCTATTGTTCTCTTCCCACATTGCAAGTGTTGGTGGTGATAGAAAAGAACAAGGTTCATAAAAACAATGTCAATCTGAAATTATTAGTCTTGATTGAAAAGAATAAAGATATGCTAATATGAATATACAATGTGTATGGTAACGAAGTTCGGCTAATTCAATCAATTAAAGTGTTAAATATGTTTTCTTTTCCTATAAATATTCTAATGTTTTATTTTAGCCCCCCCGAAATTTTTCTTCGGCTACTCAAAAGTTTTCTATCACCATTTTTAGTCTCTGCTTTTCAATTAACTCATTTGTATCATTAAAAAGCTTGAAAGAATTTTTACAGGAATGTTTGTAATATTATAAGAATTTTTTTCAAAACAAAATGAATTTTTTAACAAAACATAAATTAAATATGAGTTTTTTCTGTTTTTGGCGCTTAAAAATTTGGATTTAATTCACCTTTGACTAAAAATTAAAAAATTTTGATAATTTTTGCAAGAATGTTTATAATAGGCTAAATTACCACATGTAAAATTAACACAAACACGTCACATATGAAATATTTATCCATAAATTTTCATAACATATATTCATAAAAGAAATTTGTTAACTGTTCACCATGGTCATGGATGAGAATGTGAGCTTTCATCTCTCCCAAAAATTGCAGCCATTAATTAACCATAGATGAGTCATAAATCTTCTTCATGGAGCGGATGAAGTTTCCCCAATCAAACTTTTCTAACTTAACAAAGTTAGAAGACATTTCTTTCAATGAAGCAACCACACAAAATCGAACCTAAAGATTGTTATATATCTTGTTTGTTGGGAAGAGGCTACTGCACTTGTAACCTGAAAAGTTTAATGATTATGCATGTAAAACTCAAAGCGCATGGGGTTGTCACACTGTGTGTTTGTTTCAAGTTTACCAAATTTATTCCTAGGAATAACTTTCCTTGAAATATATAGATGTAAATTTTATTCCAAGGTATTTAGAAAAAAGATGTTTGGTTAACAATATAATATTCCAAGTAACCTTAAAACTAGGGATTATAATAGGTAATTGTACATGATTTAATTCTCATATCCATGGGAACTTTATTCCCACCATTTTCTTTGGGAAATTTTTTCTATTCCCAAGAACATTTTATTCTCGGAAATAAAATTTAGTAAACTTGTAACAAACATAAGCATGTATGTTTTTATGATTTTATTCTCAGGAATCTACAATTATAACTTGAAACAAACGCACCCTAACCTTTAGGTTCGATTCGCCCCCACCAATAACTGTATATTGGATGCAATAGGAATGACTTGCGAATCCCCTTCAGGATACTATGAGTTCCTTGACGTGTATTGCACAACCACACCAACTTCAAGCGTATCTCCTAACAGTATTTTACAAATTTATGGTTCCAGCAATTCACTAATGCATTAGAGAATTGATGGATAATTTAGAGTAAGAGAATGAGGGAGAATTATGTTGTTAATGCAACAAAATTCTTGTTTTTGTTGTATGTTTTTTTTGTGTCAAATTAATGCGCAAATGCCAAACATTTATAGTGCATTATATGACCCTTCACAGGAGAGAAAACACTATTTTGACTTGAATCAATGTTATGGTTCATTAAGGACCCTTTTGCCAAAGGTTATGATCATATATACTTGAATCAATGTTAAGGTTCATTAAGCACCCATTTGTTAAAGGTTATAATCATATACACTTGAATCAATGCTAAGGTTCATTAAGCACCTCTTTGCCAAAGGTTCCAATGTATACGAAAGATTCTCTCATGAAGAATTACAACTCTTGATGAAAAGTTAAAACCTTTGGTTCCAAAGTGATTTCATTATTTTCGAAATGACGAACAGGGACAACCAAAAAGAAAACTGAAAATCAATTCAGATGACAAAATTCATTTTTCACATGGGGTAATGATTTTGTTCATTGAGCCATTTCATATTCATTTTCAATTGGTCTTTTTATCTAACATGGTACATTTTTGGGGTGCAAACAAAGTTTTCAATTCATTCATTATGAAAAAAATTTGCCAATGAAGATGTAGGAAAAACAAAATGGAAAACTAAGTATCTCAGTCAAATTTATCAACTGAGTATCAAGTCAAATTTATTAACTTAGTATCAATTCAGATGAGAAGTTTGTTTTGATGCAATTGGTTTAACATGATATCATTCAATGTACCGTTTTCTGACAATGTAGAAGTATAAATTTCATGTTACATGAAATCTAAAAGTAACATGTACTGCAACTTTGTTTCAATCCAGTGAGATCGGGATTGGAATTTTGTAGCCAAATCAAAAAGAAACAACATATGAAACAGTGTCTTCGACATGCTAGTATGCAGGGTCGGTCCAAGGGGGCTGGCACTAAAGTTAGGGCTTTAAGCCTCCGAGTTTTTTAGGCCCCATATTAAGCCTCATATTTTTCTATTTGAAAATATTTTCTTATGTTAAATTTTGTAAACATGTTCACTTGAAGTTCAAGTGGTATGTAAATGAAGAGTCATAGTTCAGGTTGTAAGTTCGATTTCAATGCTAGGTATCTTATTGGTTATTTGAACCTTAAATTCTTTTTGTCTTCAGATTCCTATCAATCGAATTCAATGTCGGTTGTTCTAAATACATTAAGACAATTAGTAGAGTGTAATTAAAATTTATAAAAGTAAAAAATTAATTTATATTTGTATCATTCATTATTATTTTGTTATTTTATGATCTCTAACAATTTGTAAATAATGTCTATATTAAATATTATTTTTAACAGGCACACGCGGGCGTGCGTGAGCACACGCGCGCGCACGCACACATATATATTAAAAAGTTCTCCCACTAACGAAGTTGATTGTAGCGAAAGAGGATATACTCTCACAGTGTGACAAAACAAAGTTTGATTTGTAGCTGACAAAATACTCATATTTATTTAGTGTTAACATATCATATAGAATTACTTTCGATTGAGGAAACTTATGAAATTTATTTGTTAATTTTATCTTATTATCTCTAAACACATTTAAAATCCTCTATTTAAATTTCGGTTTAGACCTAAAAATACATTTGGCCGGCCTGCTAGCATGCTTCTATTGTTCTCTTACCACATAGCAAGTGTTGGTGGAAAAAGATTCATAAAAACAAAGTCAATCTGAAATTATTAGTCTTGTTTGAAAAGAATAAAGATATGCTAATATTGAATGTATGGTAACGAATCGACTCAAAATATAAAAATGTATACTACATGTAGAAAACTACCTCTTTCAGCCCTTTTGGGTTGGTTTTTTATTTTCAAAAATACCCTTAATTTTCAATACAAATAATACATGTAACAAATAGATGAGAATAAATTTAAATATTAAAACAAATGTAACAAACATGAGCAAAAAATAATGTTAAAAACTGGACTTTAAATCCTCTAAAAAAAGATAAGTAACAAACGTGGGCAAAAAATAATGTTAAAGATTGGACTTTAAATCCTCTAAAAAAAAAATTTAGCAACAAACGTCAGCAAAAAATAATGTAAAGATTGGACTTTAAATTCTCTAAAAATAAAGATTAGGACTCAAAATATTTTAGAAAAAGATTTGTAAGCACTATATTAAATATTAATATGTAGGGTTCTCATTCATAGTTCGTTCCCGTATTGTTTAGTTTTTCTCAACCTCTCTCAGTCCTCTGCATCAGAATTCAGAATGAACTTTTAAGTTATTTTCTTTTTCTTTCATGTTACAACTAATCAAAGTCGATTAATTTACTAGATTATTTGACTTTGCTGGTTTATAAGTGGTTATGATTCAAATTGTTTACGTAACAATAGTTTGATAGTAATTTTGAGTTTGAGTGATGAATCCGCTCTGCACTCTTCCATTACTTTCTTTCATAGTTTTATTTGTTTTGAGTAGTCAATTACATGCACAGCAGCCACTGTTAACAAGCCTAACAACAGCTACAACAAAGAAAATAAATCAAACCCTTTACACAAAAACCTCTAAGAACTTATCCACGAATATTAAATAAAATCAACCATTGGTATAGAGCAAGCCATTCTATTTGGTTTATTGGGATAGGTTGAAATTAATGTTTAGAAATCATCCACGATTGGAGTTTTTAGGTTCTCTCTAATTTTTGTGTGAACCATGAACCCTATTTTTTGTGTTTATTACAATTTAGATAAAGTTTGTTGCCTTAATTCTAGGTAAACAAAATATTGCTTTGTTTTTTTTTAAGAAAAATATTTTTTTGTTAGAAAAATTTATTTGTAGTTAAAAGAACATAACCGATACAACGAAACAATAGAAATACAGAATTACAGGTTATGAGGAAGATCACGTAAATTATTTATATTATATATAAAGAAAACTATACCTTTTATATACGATTGATTCTTCCAATTTTTTTCTTTTAAAAAAAATCATGCTTTAACAGATTCAGAACATGGATAGAGAGCAGGTTGAAGGAGACGGGAAAGTAAAGGAACGAGCGTGGTGAAGAACCGATGATTATGAAAACAAAACGTGTGCAGATTAGTAAAAGATTATCTCAACCGTTGGCTTAAATCTAATTGTTATTATTTAATGCTCTCACCCTCTCACAATAACAACTACTCTCATTTGATACACCATATATATATATATATATATATGTCTGTTTTTTTTTCTTTTCTTTTATAATTTAAAAAGTATAACAAACTAGATGTGTATATTTATAATTACTTTTTCATTATCCCAATTATACCGTTAAACAACTTTTTCTATAATAAAGTTTATTGTTGGTGTCATTAAAAAAATAAAGGAGAATTAGTCACTTTAGTCCCTGAATGAGAAAAGAGTAGTCACTTTAGTCCCTAAATGCAGAGGAATTGCAAAACAATACCTGAATGTAGACTCTTTTGGTCAATTTTAGGGACTAAAGTGACTAACTTAGTCTACATTCAGGAACTAAAATGATTAACTTAGTCTACATTCAAAGACTATTTTGCAATTTATCTGCATTCAGGAACTAAAATGACGACTCCTTTCCTATTTAGGGACTAAAGTGACTAATTTCCCTAAAAATAAAATTTAGATTATAGTTTTTTTGTTAAATTGTTGGTTTCATTGAAATAGATAATTATGGTTGGTTAGGTTTGTTATAACTTGAAAGCAATAAACATTTATTTTTTTAATCAAAGTCAAAATTTCATAAAAGAAATACTGATCATAATTTTCAAACGTTAGCGTAATAGAGTGTCCGTCTTTCCGTAGTGTATGATCACAAAGTTTGGCTAATTTTATCCACGCCTCTCACCGTAGAGCAGCATAAATTTCCGCACCACTTATGAAGAAAAAAGGTGGAGTAGAGTTAAATTTTGAAAGAAAACTTATTTTAATCTTGAAGAAAAAAGGAAAAAAATGTGGAAGATAAGTGAATATAAACAAGGTTTTAGGAAGTGGACATGATTTTGCTGCAGCTGACTTTTTTACCCTATTAATTAACTTAATCAATTAAAGTGGTAAATATATTTTCTTTTCCTATAAATATTCCAATGTTTTATTTTAGTTCCCCTGAAATTTTTCTTCGACAACTAAAAAGCTTTCTTCTATCATCACTTTTAGTCTCTACTTTTCAATCAACTCACTTATATCATTCAAAAGCTTGAAAGAATTGTTACAAGAATGTTTGTAATATTATAAGAATTTTTTTTCTATAAAAAATAGAATTTTTTAACAAAACATGAATTAAATATGAGTTTATTTTCTGTTTTTGGCGCTTAAAAATTTAGATTTAATTCATCTTTTTCTTTAATGAATTTTCGCAAGAATGATTATAATAGGCTAAATTACACCAGGAGTCCTTTAACAAATTTCTAAACATTCATGCAAAGACTCGTTCATAAATTAAAAGGGTCGACATGACTTGACGTAAAAACGTGAACCAAAAGTTTTGGAGGACTAATAGTTGAAAACAAAATTTTAGAGAGTCTAAAACAAAAAGTTTGAATATTTATTTGAACTAAAAACATAAGTAACCCTTAATTAAATTTGAAGAAGTTTTGACTGCGAGGGGAGGTAACTTATGAAAAATGTGGAACCTGTAGAGAAGAGACGAACAGCTGAAAGCAAGCTACTCCCAAAAGTCCCAGCCAAATGAAAAGGAATCTTACTCGGAGAAGATAGAAAGGAACAGGAACTAAAATATTAGTTTTTCAAAACTAAAATGTAAAATTTGATAAGATTCAAATGTCATTGAAAGACATAGTAAGATAAATTTGATTGTAATATTGTATCTATACTATATATAAAGAAAACTACCCATTTCAGTACACTTTTGGGTTGAAATTTTCTTTCCAAAAATACCCTTAATTTTTAATTTTAATCTTATTTTAAATACAAATAACACATGTAACATATAATCTATACTATATATATAAAGAAAACTACCTCTTTCAACACACTTTTGGGTTCGAATTTTCTTTTTAAAAATACCCTTAATTTTTAATTTAATATTATTTTAGATACAAACAACCCATGTAACAAATAAATTTATACTATATATAAAGAAAACTACCCCTTTCAGCACACTTTTGGGTTGGAATTTTCTTTTCAAAAATACCCTTAATTTTAAATTTTCATATTATTTTAAATACAAATAACACATGAAACAAATAATTAAGAATAAATTTTATTTTATTTTAAAAACAAATAACACATGTAACATATATTAGAGTGACACACAATTCCTTATGAATTGTTCTTGATGTTAGCCAATTATAATAACACGCGGATTACTAATCCATGTCACTAACCGTCCCCGTTAACCCTCTTTTACCTCTGTTAACCAGATATCAAACTCACAAAAAACTAGCACAAAACAAAAACTCATGTTACTTTTTTATCAGTCAATTTTATGTTGTACACCTGTGTTGTTCCCCTCAATACAACCGACAAAGATTGCCAAGTATTTTCATATCCCTTCCACAAAAAACAATATTTCTATGTTATTTTATTATTTTATTAATATAAGTTACTCTTCCTTAGCCTTTGATAAATTCTAAAAAACGTGAGCAAAAAATAATGGTAAAGATTGGACTTTAAATTCTCTAAAAAATATTAGTACAAACGTGAGCAAAAAATAATGTTTAAAATTGAACTTTAAATCCTCTAAAAAACAATTAGTAACAATCGTGAGCAAAAAATAATGTTAAGGATTGGACTTTAAATCCTCTAAAAAAATATTAGTAACAAACGTGAGCAAAAAATAATAATGTTAAAGATTGGAATTTAAATACTCTAAAAAAAATATTAGTAACAAAATCACAGTTCATAGTTTGCTCCCGCATTATTTAGTTTTTCTCAACCTCTCTCAGCCCTCTGCATCAAATTTAGAATTAACCTGTAAGTTTTTTCTTTTTCTTTCATGTTACAACTAATCAAAGTCGATTAATATTATGGATTATATTGACTTTGCTGGTTTATAAGTGATTATGATTCAAAAATATTTTTGTTATATGCCTCGACAATATTTTGTTTATAAATCAATATATCAATAATTTCCATTAATATTTAAAAATTTAAATCAAAATTATACAAATAAAAATAATAAAATAATCGAGTAAACCCTCATTTGGGTCCCTGAAAGTGTACCTCGCTATCAGCCACGTCCCTGGATCAAGAAAACGAACGAAAAACTCCCTCAATGTCTGTTTCGTTAGTCATACACGTCCAAAACGTTAACTTCTGTTAAATCTAATCATGTGTCGTTTAGTTTTGCCTTGTCAACTGCTTACATGGGATGTCCATGTTGGTGAGGGACGAAACTGATAACAAAACCCCTTTCAACTTTTGGAAAATGAAGAAGAAACTCAAATCTTCATCTTCTTCCTCCATTCCAAGATTTCTCAAATCTCACATCTCAAAAATCAATATTTTTCATTTTTCTTATATTTCACCGAACAAACTAAAGATTGGTGTAGAAATCTTCGAAAATGTTTTCTTTCTCTGGAATTTAGAACAGAAAAGGAAATCAATAAACACCAACAACATAAACACCACAATCACATACACAACGAAGAAAATGATGTTGTTGGTTTTCAGAAAGAAGATAATGGTGTTGTAGTTGATGTTGTTGATGTTTGGTTTTGAGAAAGATGATGATGGTTCGAATTCTTGATCCAGGGACATGTTTGATAGCGAGGTACACTTTCAAGGACTCAAAGCAAGGTACATGTCTGCATTTTCTTTTTCATTTAGGGAGTGAGTGAGATCATTTCTAGTGGATGTATGTGTAGTGTGTTGTGGTGTGTTTCAAGATTATGAGGTTTTTGTACATATGGAGCAGTTCATAGGTGGTCTTTGGTATGAGTGGTTTGAACTTCAGCTTCAGGATGTGTTGTTCTGCATATTTCCTTTCTGTTGTTACAGCAATAGTCATCATGCAATTCAAGCATGGGTTGAGATTTTTGCTTATTTTAAGTGTGGCTGAAGTGAATTCGGGCTTGGTTATTATGTTATTTCTTATCTAGTTTAAGTTGTCTTATGAGAAATAGTGAGCTTCCAATTAGTGCCCTGTTATGTTGTAATGTTGTGGTGTGTTAAAATTGGAATTTTGTTTCTATTTTTTATTCTTCTTTTCACAATTGATTTCAATTGTTTCATTTGTTGTTAATTTTTTGGGGTTTTTTAAGGAGGAAGAATCAATTCTGATTTTGATTTTTTAGGTATTTGTATGAATATGAAAAATTCTGGGAAGAGATGTTGGACAAATTGAGTTTATGAGTTGTGTTGGAGAAGAAGAAGGAATTGGAGGTGTTGGAGAAGATGAAGGCAGGAACATAATTCTTGTCATTTTGGTCCCTCGTCTACGTGGAAAGCCAATACAGCAGCTGAAGTGGCATGTGTAACGGACACATCAGCACCGTTAACATCAAGTTAACGTTTTAGATGCATTTGACTAACAGATCACACAATAGGAGAGTTTTTGGTTCAATAAATTGACCAGGGACGTGGCTGATAGCGAGGTACACTTTCAGGGACCCAAATGAGGGTTTACTCTAAAATAATCACATGCGTTAGCACAGTAGAATGAGCGGACAGACGGACACTATAGTGCCCGTCTTTCCGCTAGTCTTTAATAATCTAATTTGCGTTTATTAATCGAGCCATTATCTTACGAGTTAAAGATTATTCATTGGTCTCTATTATAGTCGACAAGACCCGTGCGTCGCACGGGTCAAAAGTCTAGTTAGGGTTTCATTTCACACATTCAAACAAAAAGGGCGGCTAGAGAAAAATAGAGAGAATAGAGAAAGAAAAGGAGATAGAAGAAAAAGGAAGAACAAAGTGAAGAAAAGAGAAGAGCAAAGATGGAATTCACAAAGGGAGTAAAGAATTGGGTGAAGTAGGTTAAGCTTAAGGAGAATTGAGGTAAGGGGGATAAGTTTGTTCTTTCATAATAAGCTATAATCCTGTTTTTAGCTTTTTGGTCATGTTTGTTTATGTTAATTTGTGAAATTGATGATTATGTGTGTTGATTTTCGTGCTTGAAATTAAGTGATGATTTTCGGTATGTGAAAGTTGTTGAAAACTTGTGGTTGAGGCATGAATTTCATTATTGATATATGTAAAGTTGATTACTTTAAAATTCTAGCTTAAATTGGTGAAAATGGTGACGTTGTTGAGTTCATGACCTATATGCTCTAAATGATTATGGGTATGTGCTTAGGTTGAGAATCCATGAATTTACTTGTGGTAAATGTGATGCTTGGTAAAGTTGTTTTTTTTGTGGATTTTGTGAAAATGGGTCAAAAGAGGAGAATTATGATATTAATGATTTTTAATAAATTAATGAAGTTGTTGGGTTGACTTAAAATGATTAGGAATTCTATTTTGAATCAAAAGTTTTGGGTGTGGAATCATATGGGAGAAAATTTTGTTTTTGAGTTAAAAGTCGATTTAAGAACTTTTGAGAAACAAGTCATTTTTGGTGAATTGGATTAAGTTGTTTTGCACTAGGAAACAATGTTTTAAAGTGGAACTTGAGTGGTTTAAGTGATTGGGGCGAAATTGGTGAAAACGGGATCGAAAATGTGGAAATCGAAGTTTTACGCGCGAAAATCAGAAAATCAGAAAATCTTCTGTTGTCAGTCGCGCACGACCCTGCGTGTTGGTGGCACAGACCGTGTGTATTGTTCGCACATGGTCTGCATGACCATGCGTGCCTTCCAAGGTCCCAAAATGTCGCTTTTTCGTAATTTTAGGGTTCTAATGCATCTCTATGAGTCCCAAACACCTAAACCACTCAACTTTGCAAATGAATTGATTTTAAAATATGAAGAAAAGGAGACCAACTTTGCAAATTTTGAGAAATAGACGGACTTTCCGATATGATGATGCTATGATTGAACTATTGTGATGATAGGTGACATATAAGAATGATTTGTTGATGTATATGATCATACCACCTTGCTTTGGCGAAATATTTGAAAATAGATGATTTTTCAAAATGAGATGAACTTTGATAAAAATAGATGAACTTTGGTGAAATGATATAATATGGTATGATAACTTGCAAATAACTTTATACTCATGATAATATGATGAAATAAGAATGAATAAATGATTTTGGAGTGTTTAATGTGTTGGTTATCATGATGTGCATGATTATTCGTCTAATCTGCAATTATGCTTTATGAAGTGACATTGCTTCTTTGTTGAAGATGATTATGATGATGATTTTGATCATGATTTTGGTGATGATTATTTGTTAATGTGTGGATGTAAATACTTGATAATGTGAATGATGGGTTTTGACGAAGATATTATATGATGGTGTAAATTATATAATATATAGTTGTGATTTGTGAATTGTCGAGTTTTTACTTGAAAGTCCATGCATTCATAGTCATATTGAGTCTTTGGTGAAGAAGGAAATATGTAAGGGTTTATGTTAGTTGGTGAAGAATGTAATTGGTGGGGATTACGTTGGCCGATCACTCGGTAAGATTATCTCCGGAATCCAAAATGGTACCACAAGCATGTAGAGAGCGTCTATAACATTACATGCATATGAGTTGAGTGAAAAGTGGCATGCGTGATTAAGTGACTTCGTGTATTTGTGAATTGTGATTTGATGAATTATGTGATTCAGTGATTTATGTGATTGGTGAATTTATGTGAAGTTGTGTTCTTGCAATACATTTGATTTGGTGATGCTTATACACTTGAATTGATGTTGTTAGTTTATTATTCACATGATATTATTATTCTAGGAATGATGAGTGTGTATTTGTGTAGTACTTGAAATCCTTGAATGCTATCTTATGCTTATAATTTAGTATGTAGAATATTATCTAACCCCCTAGTGGTTTGGTTGACCGCCTCAGTATTTCTAAAAATGGTGTAGACGGTGTGTAGGATTGAGTTCGTATTGCTTGTGAGTGCTCGAGGATTACCTTAGAACTACCTCTTTATCTTTTACTTGAAGTCTATATTAGGGCTCTGATTAGGAGTGTCGGGATTTTTGATTTTATGTTATTATTGCTGAGACTTGTTATTTATTTATGTCTGAGATTGGGATATTGTTGGTGATGTATTATGAATCTTGAGACATGGTGGTTGAGATTTGTTATATGTTACTGATATATTTATGATGTTGTTTACCGCTGCGAGTTTTTATGAAGATCAAGTTATGCATGGTTTTAGAAAATGATGACGTAGCATCTAAACTCTTTCGAATAATTGAATTATTTGCATGATTTATTGCATTCGGGGTTTAGGGTGTTACACCTTACTTTGAAGAATTTATAGTAAGTCAACACACTCACTTCTTAATGTTATGTCTCATCTTATTATATGTATTCCCACAAAGTAATGTGTATACATGTATTACATAGGTCAAATAACACTTTTGGTGCTTTTAGTTTTGACAGAATTCACAAGTTAGTCCTTTAAGTTTCAAAAGTTTAAATTAGGTACTTTTAGTTTGACAGAATTTCCAAGTTAGTCCTTTAAGTTTCATAAGTTTCAAATAGGTCTTTTAAGTTGATAAACTATTTAACTTTTACCCCTACTATTAAACGACATTTATAGTGCTAGAATAATAATTTGTGACCATTAATCGTAACATTTTGATACCCTGGAGCTTTTAAAATGCAGCGTTTTGATCCAAGT
>Ga0315914_1008425_pt1 | contig 13781 bp, 5 predicted proteins | sample MpolenodulesMG_FD_203920 | JGI IMG/M metagenome (GOLD analysis project Ga0315914, IMG submission 203920) | Medicago polymorpha root nodule microbial communities from Los Angeles, California, United States - elongated nodules | ecosystem: Host-associated > Plants > Roots > Nodule | place: USA...
AAACTATTAGGATGAAGGGGAAATTGCACTCAAGTCTCCTAAGATATGCTTAAATCCGAATGCAGCCCTTGTAGAGGGTGTGTGTGATTGAAGGGAGATAAATGTCTTTTGCAAAATAGAGGGGTGTAATTTCCAGAGTTATCAATGGTGGAAAGCCAAAAATATGCCATAAGACGTCCTGGCACCGCCATCCTTCACAAATTGGCCATGGCGGTTATAAGAAAATCGGCCACCGCAATCCACCATGGCGGCGCCATAACCAATATTTGACAACACAAAGAGTATGTGCAATTTAAAGGTAGGTAGGTATGTGCAATTTCGCCTAGAATCAACATAAGTCTATGCTCCACTTATGAAACACAAAGAGTGCTTATTAATGTAGGAAAATTATACTTCAACTCCATTCTTCAAATCACAAAACTCAACAACTTCTTTGGCATATAGAAAATCTTCTCTACTCACCAAACATATCAAAACACTAAACTACATGAACAGAAACCCTGAACTCTAAATATAACAGGATCACAGATTTCACTATAAAACAAACAAGATTGAAGCATAACAGAATAAAAATGGGATATTAACAAAGTAAATCCCTGGAGTATCATGAATTTAGCTACTTTTTACCAAATAGAAAATCCTCTCCACTCATCAAACAAATCCAAAACCTTTCTCCCCTGATTCTCTACTCTCACCTATCTTTTTTTCAGCTTATATTGCTACAAATTTCAACTATTTCAAATGGTAGCCACACATGTTTGATTTATTGATTTCAAATGCAGATTTCAAAAAACGGGAAGGGAATGTTGAAACTTACGAGATAGTGAAAACTGGAATGTTGGAATTGCTGTGACTTGAACCGAGAAGAAAATCTGCTTTAATCACGAAATGAGTGCAGTGATTCTATTTCAGAAGCTGCGGTTTTAGTTTTAACTTTCGGTACCTCGGGTATTGAGAGTTATGATTTGATGGATTATTGAACAAACTGAGGTGAGGGACTCTTATGCAAGGGTTTCTAGTGAATAAAAATTCATATTTTTTAAACTCAACACTAATAATTCAAATAATTTAATTAGAAACACAACAATCGAATTTTAATCCTCTTATAATTTAATTTTGGTCCAACTTGTCTTCATACCTTTATGTTTAAATTGGTTCAAACCAATTGTGTTGTTCAGTATTATATGATCTTATTTAATACATTTATTATGTATTTTATCTAAATTCAATTCAAATTTTCTTTTCCTTTTAAAAAAAATCAACTTTCTTTTCGATAAACTCATTCAATTCAAATTTTCTTTTCCTTTAAAATAAAATCAACTTTTCTTTTCGATAAATTCAATTAACCTTTTTTAAATGTCTTTTGAAATAATTTGAAAAATAATTTAAGTTTTGTTTTAAAGAAGTTTGAAAAATAATCACTTTTTTTAAGTGTGTGTTTGGTTATGCGGTGGAGATAATTGATTTTGACAAAATTGATTTTGTTAGAATTGATTTTGGTTAAAAGTGAGTTGAATGTTAATTGATTTATGTTTGGATACATTAAGGAAAAAGTGATTCTTATAAATTCATGTTGCTTGGATAGCTTGGATCAAAATTGATTTTGAATGCAGAATTACCAAAACGGGTATTAATATTTTTTGAAGATTAGATTTCATTTCTATTTTATAGTTATTCAAATTTTGTTGCATTATTCATAAAGAAATAAAAAAAATTAAAATAAAAAGCATATTCCATTAAAAACTTATTTTTGTATAAATATAGATAGTTTAATTTTAGTTAGATATATTATTTATTTTTTTACTCATATTAATTACCAAATCATTTACTAAAAAAAATTACCAAATCATGTTGTTTTAAAGGATTAATAAAAATATAATGGGCTTTTATAAAAGTAAGAAAGTAAAGAGCGTTGAAGGTTGCAGACTTGCAGCTGGGCAACCTGAAGCTTGAAGCAGGCAAGCAGCACCATGAAACAAAAATTGATCAATGAAAAAAATCATCACTAGCCGTGTTGTTGGATTTGAGGAAACGATTTGCAACTCTGTGGGAAAAAGAAAAAGAGTAATTAGGGAAAACGAAACTGTCACCACAACATTAAATCTCAAACCACGTTACGTTTCCCCAAAAGCTCCGAATTGTAGCTTCACACAAACGTGAGTCTGGCACTATATTCACGTTTAATTGATTCTGAAGTGCATTTCAAAAAGTAAACTCGCGTTTGAGGCTTTTAAACGCGTTATCAAACGAGCACTAAGTTGATGACAACTTTCTTATGTTATTCTACCTTTAGCCTAACATGGAAAGACAGCAAAGGGTCTTTTCCATGTGTGGTGGGGAAGGAAAGAAAGCTTTTAGAGCATCTCCAAGAGGTCCTTACTTAACAATGATCGGGTAACTATATAAGGATTCTCTCTCTCCTAGGCAACTAACGAGTCTCACGTTTAAAAGAAGTAATAAAACATGTACTATGTGATCCCGCTTACAAAAGAAGTAATATTTTAATAGTTAATAGTTGTTTTGATTTCAAAAAATAATAATTAACAGTTGTTTTAAATATTATTTTATCTATTTGTCATCATTTTAAATAAAATGTAATTTATGCAAATTATTATTATTATTATTTTTTAACGAAGGAATGTAAAATTTGTAATGTTAATTTTTCCATTTTCAAATTATTAGTAAATGTGACAGAAATTTAAGTTCATACGAATAAATAAATATTTTATGATTTAATATTTTTAAGGATTATAATTAAATATTATGAGGTAATTTATAATTTAATAAATAAATTATTTTTATTTAATGATGTAAAGTTAGTGGGACCTATTTAAATACATTTTATTGGAGTCCTTATTAGTGTACTCCTATTGGAGTCATTGAGTCCTTAATAAGTACTTTTATTAAAATATTATAAATAAATGATGTGTAACGTAGGATCCATTTAAGGAGTCCATGTTAAGGAACTATCATTGTAGATGCTCTTAATTGAGATCTAACAAAAAGAAATTCCTCTCTAAAAAAAATGAGAATAAGTTGTCAATATTTCCTAAAAAATAGTTGATATTTTTTAAAAAAATAAATATATATTGTCAATATTTTTGTTAAAAAACAAATTCTCAATATTACATTACACCAATACACGACGTATTTTTATAGTTTCAAATATTGTTCTTATTAGACCAAGTGCAATGGGCTTGTTGAAAAGCACTTTCAACCTGTCGAACCATTGTAAGAGCATCTCCAATGGGAGGTCCTTACTTAATAAGGACCACTCCCCGTTAAAGATCCTCCACTGAAGGAAGAAAAAATGAGTCCCCGTTAAGGAACGGGCAACTATACAAGGATCATCTCTCTTCTGGGTAACTAGCGGGTCCCACGTTTAAAAAAGTAATAAAATGTGTACCATTTTGTCCCACTTGCATAAATGAGTAATAAAATGTGTACTACTTGGTCCCACTTGTAAAAAGGAGTAATAAGTAAATTATTTTTGTTTAATGATGTAAAAATAGTGGGACATATTTAAGTACTTTTCATTAGAGACCTTATTAGTGTATTCTCATTGGAGTCATTGAGTCCTTAATAGGTACTTTTATTAAAAAATTATAAATAAGCAATGTGTCACGTGGGGTCCATTTAAGGAGTTTTTGTTAGGGAACTACCATTATGGATGCTCTACGGATGTGTTTAAAATGATAGAAAAAATGATGTAGAGGTGAGAGGAGATGAAATAAATAAACATGTTGAAGTCTGACACGCTAGCGCCACGTGTCGCGTTTCCATATGCCATATTCAGCGAGTGGAGGAACAGAGGACGCAGAGAGAGAAAGTTGTTTGCATAATGAGGGGACACTTGGCAGATTTTGATTGGTTGCTTGAATTTTTCACATTTGAATAATTTGAACTCAATTATTTCATTGCAATTTTTTTTTTTTACCAAAATTCATGATTTTTTTTGTCTTTAAATAGAGACTTGGTTCATTTGATTTGGACACAGAAAAAAAAAACCAAGTTTTTCACTATCTTAATCTTATTATTAGCTTTTCTTTTGAAGTTTCGTGATTGAAGATGATTTGTATCGTACTAATTAAGTTTTTTGTGTGTTGTGTGCTTAGTTTGTTGTCTTGCATTTTAAGTTATTTGTGTTCCGCGTGCTTAGTTTATTGTCTTGCATTTTAAGTTATTTGTGTATCGTGTGCTTAGTTTATTGTATTGCATTTAAGTTAAGAAAATAAAAATAAATTATTTAAATAAATTTTGTTTTTACAAAAAACTAAAAAATAAATTGTTAAGTATTTTTTATTTTAATTTAATTATAATCAATAATTGTAATTTATGTAATTATAAAAACGAAAATATAAAATTAAATAAGAATAAGAAATAAAAAGTGGTGGGGTAGAATGTTTAATGAACAACCATTGGAGAAGGTAAAAGTTGAATGAGTGTTGAATAAGAGAGAGAAAATGATGTGGAGTGCTGGGAATTGAAAAAAGTGTGTGTTGAGTGTTGTTGAATGTTTTTCACCATTGTAAATGGTCTTATTGTGAATTGTTCCTTTTTTTTTACGGAATTGTTCCAATTTTAATGTGATTTACTAATGTTTTGATCAATAATTGATAATTTAAATAAAAAGTAAATATGAAATAAAAATTAAGCACAAATTAGTATCCCTTTATATATTGTTAATTTGTTATAGATACATAGATAGTCCTTAAAGAAAACACATAATAAAATATCCCTTAACATATAAATGAGATCTATATTATGAGTGAGTGGTAGGATAGGAGCATCTTGGATGCCTACGTCGGGATGCCTGAGTTCTTCTTAATGTTTTTCTCCATCTTGCCTTATCAAAAAAATATAGATAACCATATACAAATTAAAAGAAATTGGAAACAATTGTAAATACAGTCGATGATGAATGATAGGAATTGAAAACAATTTTAAAGGGTGTTGGTCAATATAACCTAGTTAACCGGACAAACTCATGCTTAAGGTGTGTTTGAATAAACAACTTATTTGCATCTTATAACACAAACACATAATAAACGTGTATGTCTAAGTTTGCATAAGCTATATTTATAGCATAAGATAAAATAATATTAAATTGTTTTGGGGTACGTTACGAATTGTTTTTATAAGCTATGAAAATAAATTTAAAAGAACATAAAAACTTAATGTATACATACAGCTGTGCAATTCGCTTATTAAAAACAGAGAATTGGTAAAAATCTATACGAATATTCAGTTAGTAAAATTAAATATTTGTTCTTAAATTATTCAGCTTTTGGCATTCCGACTGCTACTACTTCACATAAGTGTGTATTTCGGATGATAAACAAATTAGTCAAGCTCAATCAATCATTACATATAGTCCTTTCATGTTTGAACTATTCGCCGAGAAAAGCAATGATATGGTAGCATGTCAACAATACATCTCTAGGATAACAATGTTTTGACACTATCAAGTTCTTCAAAATGAAATGCGGATAAAAACTGCAAGGAACCTAAATAAAAGCGAAGGAGAGTGCATATCTTATCTACATGGTGCAAGAAAATTACGATACCCAAATGTCTCATCGAGATGTAGGATAAGCTCCCTTGCTGCGCTTTTTCAAAGACTCCGAGAAAAAAGAGAAAGCTTCTTTCAATTCATTTGGAAGAGGGAGTTGAAGGGGGAGTACAAGGGGAGGTCGTGCATTGTGCTGCACCCCTGTTTTCCAGGACATGGGCAGTGCAAGTGCTGGCTGCTGTTTGTTTAGCCCTTCCATAATAAAAGAAAATGCCCCAAAAGTGAGGCAGCCCTGCAGAAGAGCTTGTGGTGCAGCTGAAAAATACTAGAGGATAAGTCATGATGACCAAACAAGTACAAAAATGAAACTCACAATATATTTAGTTAAACAATGAAATGAATTTTAACAATATCAATGATTAGAATACTAGAGGATAAGTCATGATGACTCAACAAAGTTTGTATTTCCTTTTTTACCCTTTGCTTGACGGTGATGACAAAGTTTTAAAAATCAAGAGTCTACGCAAGATTGGGAGGGGGTTGAAGGATCGTAACTCGAGGATCGTAAGATCCCACCACTAGTATGAAATAGTATACTATATATAGACACATATGCATACAAGTCAGACAAATGTTAATGTGTGCTCTAAGGGTACATGTTAAGGAACTCAATATAGAAATATTGTTTTAATATTCGTGCATTACATAATTTAAAAGTCAGAAAGTTATTTTTTTCCAATGCACAATTTCTACTTTTGGATTCCTTAACAAGGGCACATGTTATCAAGACCCTAAAAAATATCGTAGATAGAGACAATAACCTCTAAATCAAAAAAGATTAAACTATGTTCATAGGCCAAATCCACAAGCTCATAACCATTACTCATTAGTTCATAAATAATAAGAAACAAAGGATAATTCACAAGTTGAAGCCATTTATAGAACAGAGACTGAAGTCACTGAACTGAAACAGAGCATGAAGTAACAAAAACAGAGGAACCACATGCAAGAAACAGAGAAATGTGGGAAAGTGGGAGGAGGTGGCATTGCTAGAGGAAAAACGAAGCGGTGTCGCAGTCGCTGGTGGAGGAGGGTGCGAGAGGTGGCATCGCAGTCGCACAGGGAAGAGGTGTCATTTTGATTTATTTTATTTATATTTTCTTTCTCCCTTGTAAAATTTAAAACCTGATTTTTTTTTATAAACCAGATCCGACCTACTTCAATTTTGAAAAATTAGGATTTTTGCGATCCCACCATCGCGATCCAAAAGGCATTTCAGCACGTTAAGGAGTTCTTGAATCCTTGAATCAGGCAATCCTAGGCTTCAACGAGAGATTCCACCAACACTGGATGGTGGATCCTAAGGTGGAATACAACTCAAAAATAGTCTCACCAATAAGGGACTGTATTACATCTATTTAAGGCATATGTGTGTGTATGATCATGTTTTTAAAATGTATCAAGAATGAAATATATAAATGTATATGTTCATGAGAAGTCATATTCCCTTCACCCTTCTTTCTTTATACGCCAATAAGGTGGAACAAGTTTCAAAGAAAGGGAAAGTTAATGAAATTATTTAAAAGTTAAAAGAATACCCGGAAAACTTAGAGCAAGTCCCGTGCAACATCCAGCTACTCCAGCGTTAATGACTGCATATGTGAAAGTATAGACATAATCAGGGGACAAAAGACCATTATTAAAGCAAAAATGTTTTTATAGTTCAATATTTCATACCATCATCCTTTCCTCGAAGTCTTTTCAAGATGCAAACAACCAAACTATGAACTCCAGACAAAACTGCAAACGTCTAACAAAGCAAAGAAAAACTATTATTTGAGCGCAAAAGTGAAGCATATAACAACATATGATATATTGATTCTATACAAAGATTAACAAAGTAGACAACAAGCAATCAAGGAAAATGTTATCTAGATTTCAATGTACCTTTGCAGAAGACCCTGCATCTGCAAAGGATCCTTTAAAACCTTTCTTCTTAAACAATCCAGAACCTAAAACACACCCATTACAAGCATCCTTAAGCATAATAATCAGAAAACACCAGCTAATTGAGGTATCAAAAGTCAAAATTCTCAAAGATACACACTGAATATAACATCTTAGTCAGAAAATAAGAGGAACATCAACAACAATGAGGGCTTATCCCACTAAGTGGGGTAGGCTACATGGATCAAATGACGTCATAACGTTCTATCATATTCATATATCATAGTCATAAAGTAAGAAGAATTAATCCAAAATGCTTTTTCTTGTTAACTTTAAGCTAAGATCACTAACTTACTAGACAAAATCAGTGCCTTGTTCTCAATCACATTTAACAAAGTAGATACCATCTTGTCACTTTTAAAACAAACTATGTATATGTTTTTGGTTGGACATATACAAACATTGTCTGAAAGGAGCTTCATTATTTTGTTAAACTGATTCAAGTAAAATTGAGTTTGAAATGAAGTGAAGTTGTGTTTGGATGTCTTTTTTAATTCTAAAAACAAAATTGATGTAAAACTCACCATAGATTTTCACCCCAATTCCAAACAAACAACAATTTATATATATATATATATATATATATATATATATATATATATATATATATATTATGCTAAAATGAACCAATCAACTATTGAAAAGCAAACCATATAAGAAGCAGTTTCACTTCTTTAACAACAATAAGCTTTGTAGCACTGACACTTCTGATCAAAAGTGTGTCGTGGTGTCCGATGGACACACCAACAGATGTGATTTCATTGAATAATGTCATTTTATCAAAATTTTGTAGGTGTTAACATGTCAGTTTCGCGTCCGTGTTTCATAGATAATAAGAACAAATCAAAACCAGTATTCCAAGCATTGAAAATGAATGTATCACACATACACACACTATAAGAAGTAAACACTAAACCCTTAATTAAAACGGAAAATTGAAAATTCAAACTAAAAGAGGCATAATTAAGGAAGTAATCAGTGAAACAAAACAACTTCAAGCATTGAAAAATGAACATAAACACTAAACCCTCGATTCAAACATGAAAATTAAAAACTAAAATTGAATTAGTAATAATTAAGACTCTAATTAGTGAATAGAAGAGAAAGACCGTATCCAAAAACGGAGCCCATTAAAGCGCCACCAGCGGAATCAGTGGCGAAACGGATAAGACAAACGGAGGGAGCGGCGGGAACGATGGCGGAGTTGGGAGAATTGGGAACGGAGGAGTCGGAAGAATCTTCGTCATGAGGTGGTGTCATACCGTCGGAATCCGCCGTCGCCATTGCTACTACTACTGTTGCTGTTTTGGTTTTGGTTTTTTGATGTGTTGTGTGGAGTAGTTACCTATGCGTTATCTCTTTCAATTTTCAAAGTTTCTCTACGACGTCGTTTAGTAACTACTTTTTTACAGTTTTTCCCACCACTGTTACTCACTTCGGTCTTGGACCAACTTATGTTCATTTGTTAGATGTGATGATACACTTGTTCTATTTAATTTGCGAAAAATTTCAGTTTTTATCTTTTTAAAATTTATGTTCATTTTAAATTTTTCAGAAAAGAGATGGAAAATTCATAGTTTATATTTTTGATAGAGAGAAAGTGGAAAGCAAACTAATGTTTTGACATTTTTAATATTGAAAACATGAAAAATAAATCCACTTTGGTTGGCATGATGATACGACTTAGGACCTGAGAGTGTGCTCCTTCCTTCTTAAGTATCATGTTCAATTCTCTTTGGTGTCAATTTAGGTGAGTTAGTTTAGCTTCTTCAGAATTGCTTTTCTTGAGTCCATCTTTACTCCATTTGCCTTTGCCCAATTTACCCCATTGGATATTCTTTTAACACGTGTCACACATCCATGAAAATAAATGAGGTAAATTGAGCAAAAGCAAATAGAGCAAAGATGGACTCGCTTTTCTATCGGCATATATAAAATTTTTAGGAACTTTCTTTCCTACGAACTTTTTTTAGGAACAATTTTTTTCTTTCTTTCAAAGAGTATATATAATTAAAGATGGGGAGAATATTTGCAAGTCAGTTTTCTTGCTACATAGTACTACTCTATAACCTTTATCTTACTTAATATAAATTTAAGGTGGTCTGATTTTCCTAAATCCCTAACCCTAATGCAGCCCTAACATCTTAAAATGACAAATTTAACCTTGAATAAGAAGTCATTTTCCTCCTAAATCATCACATTAATGACAACTAACTACTTAACATTGTCTTCACCAATTTAATTTTGCACGTTATTTGCTACCTAGAGTCATGTCAATAATAAATGCAAACATGAAAAAACGTGCAAGACGCGGAGATCTAAAAGTGTTTAGTTGCACACCTTTTGGACCTATAACTAGGAGACATCATTTAATTCTTGGTTTTTTGTGTGTTTCTGCATGTTATGTTCACGCCAACTAAGAACCTTATGTCATTCCTATACATTGGTGATACCATTTGGTCTGTTTGGCCATTGTCTCAAGTTAGTGCACCTGCATACAAAAGCTCAGTAGAGAACATTTGATATCTTGAGCTCTTTTTAAGCGCATCCATGGCAACCAAAGGTTTGTATTTGCCTCAACCAATTTTTTCACATGGGCAGCTATATGTTGCATTGTCAAGAGTTACATCAAGGAAAGACTTGAAGATATTGATTATTGATGATGAAGGGGAAGATAGCTATGTCACATCTAATGTAGTTTATAAAGGAAATTTTCAAAATGTACTTTGATTTTTTGTTTAACTATTTGACTTTCTTATAAAAAAAATCTATGTATGTCACATTGATCAATGATACATGATATTCTAGAATGGTTTATTTTTCAATTTGCTTAAGTTGATTGTAATCAAAATATATTGATCAATAGTCTATAACAGACCCGTGCGACAGCATGGGTCAAGAGTCTAGTATATATAAATGTTAAACAGTTCTGATTAACCCTAATCCCGCCTTTCTTTATACTTATTTATTAATTTTATTAGGTCTGCAACAACTTAACCTGATAATTTTCCTCTAAAATGCTGCATTAGGTTAGCAGCAATTTAACCTAACAAATTTCATCTAAAATGCAACGCACCAATTTTAACCTAACAAATTCCCTCTAAAATGCAGCAATCCCTAATATTTCTCCTCACTGATGAGCTTTTCATTCATATCCTTTTGTGTCATCGTTTATATATCTATTGTTTCTGTAGATTTTTTTTGACAAGTTGTTGTACACTTATTTAATACGTTTACAAACAGAATACCCTAATTTTCATGCAAACTCGGCTACCCTAATTTCCATGCAAACTCAGCTATATATAATAAACCCTAAACTGTGTTTCTCTAAAAAAAAAACCTAAACCGTGGTAAATTACATAGACATCAGAAGAATCATATATTTTGATATTTTGATATTTGCAAATGGAAGGACGTGACCTTACAACCTTCCTCTCATACCACTGCTTAACTGGTATTCTAATTTAACATGCATTTATCGATATGCATATTTTTTTGAGAAATGTAATATCCCTTTTGCGTTTTTTGTTTTTAGATTGAGATGTTTACACCAATTTTGGCAGTCTTCCTATTTAGTTTTGTCACAATTTCTTGGTCTATTATCTAAGGATTCAGACTGTGTCGTGTAATGTCATGTTTTTTGAACTTAATCTGAATTTTGTTTCGTTCAAAACCTTATTATGTTGTTAGGCTTTATCTCCTATGCATACTTTTATTATTTCTTTCTTTGCAAGCAAAGTTGTGCAACTATGAATGAATTTTGAGGTGAAAATCACCTTTCATTGGATTGGATTGCATATAGAGGAATGGGAAAGTGATTCTGCAACAGTACTTGGTGGTTTTTTGTTTTGTTAAATAAGTAGTCATTTATTTTACTGGTGGTCATTGTTTTAAACTAATAATATCATCATCAATTTAATTGTATTAATAATTATGGAACAGAATGTGTACGCAGGTGTTGTTTTATTAGATAGACACCTAAAAAGGCATGATTTTCGAAGCATATAACTTAAGTAATGGTTTTTGGATCACTGAATTTTCTTTTATAATATTTTCAGATTTTATACATTTTATGAAGTGTTTTATTTTGTCTATTATGGATTATCATTTTCACCGTTACCAATTATATATTGCATTTTATTATTTGTATATCAATCCAACAATCTAGTCTTCTTTATTTATTAATTTTGTTAAGTCTGCAGCAACTTAACCTAATTTTTTCTCTCCACTAATCCCTTAGGTTTTCAACAACTCAATCCTAAAATTTTGTCTCTAAATTTACATCATTAAATGCTAATCCTCAACCCTAAAATTTCGGCTCTAAATTTGCATCATTAGTTTGTGATTATCCATGCTACCTCAACAAAAACATTGGACCATTAAATTTAATAAGGACTAAAAGCTGAATATTTTTTTCCAGACCACTTAATGAGTTTTTAGACCATTAAAATTTTCAATCGTATAGTTTTTAGAAATGCTAAACCTTTCTCTCTTCCTTCTTTGTTTTCTCTTCACCGCTTTCCATATAAATTCACAATCACTCATTTTTCTTTTCATTTCAGGATCTTTGGCAATTACTGCTTCAATACCTCCTTCAAAAAATTCGCTTCTTCTCTGGTAATACTATTTTTTATATATGCATTTCTCTGTTTTTTATTTTTTTCTCCTTAATCTCTAATTTCAATTCAATTTTGCACGCACTTTTCTAAATTCTATTTGATTTTATAGAACACGAATCGTTCATCAGACTCAAAGAATCAATGACGAACTCAACATGCGGAGGCGTTTGAACCTGCGACCAATTAGTTCCATCCAACCATTTTTGACACTTAGCCAATAACTGTTTTAGTGATTTAACTTTGCTCATCTTTATGATATTTATGATTTTTCCGTTTCTGCTGACTAATGTCTAGTGGGTGTTTTTTCACATGCCCTTTATTTTCTGTTTTTCTCGTAATCTCCTATAATAAATCCTTAAAAATAGGTACCATTCCAACCACAAAGTAGTGGGTGGTTTCTGAGAGCCTCATTGTCGTATCCCATCCCATGATAATTGATGTCTGCTAACATATGGTAGTGGGTTTGATAACCACTTATACTTTAGTTCCTTAACAAATTGCCTCACTTTTCATTCCATTTTTTTTTATTTAACTTTTTTCTCTACTTGCATCTTTCTTTGTTACTCTTTTCTCATTAATTTGTTTTTATTCTTTATTTGATTTTGGTTTTTACTATTTCTTGCTTATGTTTCCATCGTCTACAGGGTGTGAACCTAAAGAAGGCGTAAAGAAAAGGACTGCATTTTTGTGGTAGTGATGGTGACTAAGTTGTAGAGATAAAGGTAATGTTTTAGCAATTTCTACTTTTTCTCTTAATCATTTGACGGTTTCATTGAAGCAAAAAACATTGAGCAGTTTCATTATTTTTTGTCAAGATAAAAAATCAGACGAGAAGAGCATGGAGATAACAATTGGAAATTTGACTCATTCTCACTTTCAATGCAATTTATCATTTTTGCAACTTTTTAAATGCAAGTCTTATTTTCAATTTCATTGAATCAATGATCATGGTTCATGGTTATACTTTCTTCTTTCAGGGAGTAAAGGAGTCTCACAAAGAGGGAGTTCATGTACTCTTCGGTTGTATGTAGGGGTGGGCAAAAAACCCAAAAACTGAACCAAACTATTGAACTGAACCGATCCAAACTAATATTGAACTGAACTAGTACATAAAAAATCTGAACTGAACCATACTTAGTGGTTCAGTTATTAACTGAACCGTTTTTGAAGAAAAAAAACAAAACTGAAGTTAACCAAAAACTGAACCAAATCCCAGATCCCAGATCGCGAACCCCAAATCTCATTTCACTCTCAAATTCGCAAACCCTAATCTACAAAACTGAACGCAAATCCACCGTGTTCCGTACAGTTTCCGGCCACCACAACCTTGCTCCGCCGTGGAATTCATCTGGTTTCAACAACCTCAGGTAAATTTCGATCTCTCTTGTTCTATTTGATTATGAGCTGTGAATTTCGAATTTCGACCTCAGGTGTTGTTTTTGATTATGTGTTTCAATTCCTTTCATGTTTGGTTATTGCTTTTGAGTTAGATTTAGACCTTGTTTGATGAATAGCTTAATTTGCAGCTTATTTATAAGCACTTATTTATAAGTTGTTTCTTTAATCAAATATAATAGCTTAATTTGCAGCTTTGTTTATTGCTTTTGAGTTAAGTTTTTTTATAAGCTGTTTTCATAAGCTTT
>Ga0315914_1008426_pt1 | contig 13779 bp, 8 predicted proteins | sample MpolenodulesMG_FD_203920 | JGI IMG/M metagenome (GOLD analysis project Ga0315914, IMG submission 203920) | Medicago polymorpha root nodule microbial communities from Los Angeles, California, United States - elongated nodules | ecosystem: Host-associated > Plants > Roots > Nodule | place: USA...
TTTACAAATATTTGACATCTCAATTATGTTGATAACCCTTAATATAATTAAAATAAAAAAATATGTTGGCACCACAAATAAATATAAATAATTTAGATATTTTTTAAATTATCTAAAAGAAATTCTAAAATGAATATTAATTTAGGACAAACATTTTTTCTTCTATAAATTTGTTATGAATAACTCAACATTTTATAAATTTAAATTAAAAACTATACAATACAAATATCGAAACTAAAATTTATATAAGTTTAAATACCATTTTTTTTTTTTGATGAGCCGTTTAAATACCATATGTATTACGAAACTAAAACAATTAAATAAAAGTAATTATAAGGGGTTGCTCAACTGGTTTAAGTTAAAGGATAGAGAGTTAGATGTTTTTGGGTTTAAATTCGAATAAAAGAGAAAAACTAATATAACAGTAGATTGCTAATATTTTTCATTTATATATATATATATATTTATTTATTTATTTATTTATTTCATGATAAGTCAAAATATAGGTGAGACATCAAGGCGAGTACCAAAAGATGTCACCTACCCACATGATATGCTGCATCATAGTAATAAATTATTAAAAAATGGAAAGTATATGTACTAGGGGACCTAAACCTTCAAAAAGCAAAGAAAAAAAGAAAAAAAAAATAAGAAAAAGAAAAGAAAAGGTGTTGCTAAACCACCCTTAGATCGAGTGTTGTAGAAATTGAGTTTGTTGAGTTGTCTCTTCTGCTTTTTCGTCTGATAAAGTGTAAAAGGGACATCGATATCTTCACCTTGAATAAGACATTCGCTAATAAGATCAAGTTCCTTATGAAGTGACAAATTACAATGAGCTATGCCTGCAATTGGTGAAGAATGACCAATAAGAGCTTCAACATTAACATTTGGGATATTTTGCACTGATGTAGGATCCTTAATTCTTCTCCTTTATGTAGATGATATACTTCTAACGGGATCCACTACCTCCTTGTTGAGTTATCTCTTCTGCTTTTTCGTCAGATAAAGTGTAAAATGGACATCGATATCTTCTAACGGGATCCACTACCTCCTTAGTCTATGAATTCATTCAGCTCCAACAATATGAATTTTCTATGAAGGACTTGGGAGCACTTCACCATTTTCAAACCACATCTCACAGTGCACAAAGAAACAACATGCAGTCTCCCGCTCCCATGACAAACACTACAGCTGAACTCACATGGTTGACATTCATTCTAAAAGATCTTCTCATTTTCCTTTCCTCCCCTCCATTACTTTATTGTGACAACATTAGTGCTCTTTACATGATAATCAATCTAGTTTTTCATGCTCACAACAAACACATTGAATTGGATTTTCATTTTGTTCGCGAATGAGTTTCACTTGGCATTCTTGTTACTCGCTACATCTCCACTAATGATCAAATTGCTGACATCTTCACTAAACAAGTACAAAGGCTATTCTCATGCTTTTTTAGGACAAACTTTGGCTTCAAGCTTGGCCTCGTTTGAGGGAAGATATTAGCAGTACCTCAGCTGTCTGTGAATAGTAATTATAACAATTATGGGATATAAAGAGCATTAGAGCACATTAGAGCACTAATGCTCTTTATATTTAAAATTAATGTATCTTTTTTTTTTTGAAGGAAAATTAATGTATCTATTGTTATTTACATTATTGAAATACATTAGAACAATAATTTTTTTGGTACAACATTAGAGCACTTTTCTACAAAATATATCACAATTATTTTACAATATAATCCAAGACATAAAATTAAAACACACTCTAAATGCAGTCGTTGTAGCATAGTGGTAAGTATTCCCGCCTATCACCCGGATGACCCGGGTTCGATCTTCGGCAACATCGAATTTTTTTTCCTTAAAAAAATAAAAAAGCAGTGAATTCAAGAAGAAAACCATCCACATTCATCTGGATTTTGAAACCCAACATTCTCAATGGCACCAACTGTGTTGAACATCCTTATCTTTTGCATCTCCTCCATCAATGATCGTTGTAGGTGTTGTTTCCTTACATCAATACATGAATTAATTCTTGTAAGCCTTTGACATCCGTGTCTTTGACCAAGATGATTCCTAGGAGTGTGAGTGTGAGAATCGATTTTCTTGTTACAAAACTGTTTGGTGAAACCAGCCTCCACCATCTCTTCTGGAGGACAAAATCTTGTCCATTTGTTGTGACCCTTTAGATTGCAACAAAGGGGTTCTTCTCCTACTACTAGATTTGAACCTTGTTCATCTTCATTGCATAAATCATTGCAATGGTAATTGAAAGACTTTAAGGAATTAATTGAACTTTGAGAGCTTGCATCATCATTCATGTATTGAAGATCATCTGCAAATAGTTATATGTCTTAAGTAACACTAAAATTAATAGTAACAATCACTTTTAAACCGAGTAAATTACTATTGGAACAACAATTCTGGTTCAAAATTAAAGAAACAAAAAACGCAAACAAAGAACACATGATGTTCGATCAAGGAATTTAGTATTCTATAGAGTAAAACTTGTGCATAAATACAACGATCCTACTTATACATCAACTATGTGCGATATCTAACAATTGCCAAAATGATCCTTGTAGAACTCACGATTTTACTTTCTAAAATATCTTCACATATATTTAAATAGTCAAATGTGAGATGTATGTGCAAATTTGTTTCAGGCTGTTGGTCAATTTAGTATTTGAAATTCTGTGACGGAGACTAATGTGGTCAAGTACTTTCGATTTTGATGCTCATTTTGAAATTTTGTTTATTTTAGATTCCAAATAGTTTGACTCCTACAAGTTGAAATTATAAATTGGTGATTCCTTCCATTTAAATTTGTTAGCAAATACTTTATTTAGTGTTCAAAGTGAAATTGTTGTTACTTGCATGATAAGTTTAAAAATGAAAAGTACCTTGTGGCCAATCTTGAGCAAAAGAATAATGGTTCCCACAATGGTTGCTATTGTTGTTATAGGAAGCACAAAATATTGGGAGATCACCATGAGAGGAAGAGCGAGAAGGTGGTGAGAAGAAAGGATGGTGGTTACTAATATCATGATCATCCTCTTCACCATAGATAAAACTATGTTGTCTTTGATACTTAGAACTGCAACAATCCCTCCATGTTGGAACTATAGTTGATATCTCTTCTTCAATCATCTCAGCAATTTCTATTGGTTCCAAGTCACTAATTTCAAGTTCTTTGACCATCTCATTTGCAACTTCAATGGCAGTGTCCTTTTTGGTGTCAAATGGGAAGTATATATTTCTTGTGTGCCCTGTATTAAAAGTACATTTGTTTAGCAAACCCAAATTCGGGCCGGGTCATTATTATGACAAAACCTCCTTTTCAGATTCATTGAATATCTAATGTATCTGGTCTATTATATATACCAAATTTATCAGTTATTCAGTGAATCTAAAAGGTAAATATTGGTTTATAATAATAACAAGAGGGAGTAGTATCTAGTAATGAAACTATGCAATACCATTTTTGTTAGAAATTTTGACTTTAAGGAAAACAGTGTCATCCTCTTCATTGATAGTCCCTGTGATTGTCATGTGTGTGCTCTTTGTTTTGTCCTTCAATGGAGGTTGTTCTTTGGCAATTGTTGCATTGAAATTGATTTGTTGAGTATGTTTACTAACTAAAGTTGGACTAGGCAATGGTGAGTCATGATGGTCTGTAGCTAAAAATGGGTCCATCAAGAGTTCTTTTGCTGACAATCTCTCTGACACATTTGCCAAACATTTTCCAATAAATTTTTGGGTTTCTACATCATGGATTTTGTCAAATGCCTTTGGCAGCTTCCCCTGTTTAAAAAAAAAAAAGAATTATTTAGTATTTAAGTTAAATGGTGTATATGAGTGAATAATTCAAAAAGTTTAAACTATTAATAACAAACACATTTTTATTAATTATATGGGATACGATATTTGTTATATTGCTTTGATTAAAGGCAATCGAAAAGAAAAAAGATTTATAGACACTCAAAACTCATTTACACTTTGAGAGAAATAGAGAAAATGATGTGATATTAGATATGATATGTTGTTCACGTGATAGCAAGAGAAAGATATAGAAGAAAAAAAAAAAAAAGATGTTGAATAAATGTAAACAATTTATAAGTATTTAAATATAAGAGTTGGTTTCGAAAATCACATAGAAAAGTTCTAGTTTCGGTTTATATGATAGGAAAAATTTTGATCCTAAGAGGGAGTTGGTTTCAATAAGTGCAATTATCCCCTTTGCATTGAGATTTTTTTTTTTTTAAAAGTTAAGCTAGTCTACTTAAATTGTCAACCGAACCATTAACTTTTGGCTCCATCCACTAGTTTTATATGATAAGATGAATTTTAATCCTATACGAATTAGAAATTTCTGTTGTTTTTTCGATTAAAACTTACAGAAGTAACTTTCTTGTATATTTGAGCAGGGTTGGAGCACTCGCTATATGGAAACTCAGAAGTAAACAACTCTATCATACACATGCCAAAAGAGTATATGTCTACCAGCTCATTATATTCCTCTTCATACAATTCTGGTGCCATAAATTCTGGTGTACCTAAAAAATCATAACAAACACAAAAATTATCAATTTGATAGACATAATTCTGGTGTACCAACAATACAAGAGTAAGGTATTGTTTGAATTAATTTATTTGAGTTTTTGTATCAACATAATCACTTATTAAACTATTTACAAGAGTTTATACAAAAAGTTTATGACAATATGTCCATGAATTATTTTCACATTATTTTCATAAACTCATAACTTGTGAAAATAGTTTTTTTTTTTTTGGTGACCGAGGTTTGAACTCTGAACCTTGCATATATTATGCATTGTCCTTATCAACTGAGCTATCATCACGAGGTCTTGTGAAAATACTTTATAACATATAAATATTTCGACTTTATTTATTTTTACATGAATACTTATATCAAGTGTGTACTGATATAAACGTTAATGTAAGATGTTTATACAAACATTACGTAAGTGAATTTACCTATAACACTATGTGCATGTTGGGAGCCACGAAGAATTGCTGCAAGCCCTAAATCACCAATCTTGACCTTACCCATATGGCCATTGACAAAGATGTTATCACACTTTAGGTCTCTATGTATCACAGGAGGATCATGGCTATGCAAATACTCCAAACCACTTAGAATCTGGCGAGCCCAATTCTTTATTGCTCTGATATCTACACGAGGATACTTCTTTCTATACCTAAAATTAATATATATACATGAAATAATGTCATACAAATACCAGAAACATGTATGAATAATAAAATGGTATAATAAGGTAAAGGGTAGGGTTTTAAGATGTCAACAACTTCAATTTAGTCGCGACCGTGATTTTAAATTGAGGTCGCATTTGCGGTTATGCTTCAAACCCTTATTTTGCAAAAAAAAAAAAAAGGGAATATTCTTGAAATGTGGTAGAAATTGAAGTTTCTACGTGCTGCGGTGATCCCAAAATCATTTATATTGCGGCCCGATTGTTGTCGTGGATTGCAATTTAAAATCATGGTCGCAAAATTATAGTTTTATTTTATGTCTATTCGACTATAATATGACTCTGATTCTCCACAATATCATCAATGACCGTGTTGCTATTATCACGGTGACCATGGTTATAAATTGCAGTTGACAACTACTATTGTAACCGCATAAACTATATTTGTCATCATTTTCTTGTAATAGTAAGGATCACAAGACAACTACAACTACAATTTTATTGTGATTTAATACCTTGGTAAATGATTCAAAAACATGTAAAAGTAATTATAATAAGTGAAAGAAAAATTACTCTCTTAGAGTGCCGGAGGTGAACAATTCAGTGATGAAGTTGAAGGTTCTACAATTGGCATCAATCCAAGTACCATGGAATGTCATGATAGAGCAATGATCCAAGTTTTTTAGGAGATGAACCTCTGAATAGAGGCGTTGAAGTTGATCTGGTGAATGAAAAACATCATCAAGCTTTATTTGGTTCCAAGCCACTTCTATTCCTAGGACTTCATCAAATGCCCTATACACAACCTTCGTAGCTCCTTTGCCAAGGATATCCCTGAACTATACACACCAATAATCATAATTTAGTTATAAACTTTAATGCAATTTTAGTAGGCTTGTGCAGTGTCTTTGGCAGTGTCCAACGTACAACCGACATATATGATTACATTCAATTAATTAATTTTCTTTAATTATTATCAATGTCGACATGTTAATATCATTACGGTGTAGGCTTTGTTGTTAGTGATTTATGGATTAATTAGATGTCTAGAATTAAACTCAGATTAGTTTATGTATATTAGTTTAACAATTTTATTTAAAAGTCAAACTGATGTGTTTGGTGTAATAATATATTAATAGTGAATTTCAATAATTCAATTTGATATATACTTTATATGAGTGACTCTTGGGTGTATTATAGAGCTAACCATGTGTGATCAAGGTGGTAACAAGCCAAGACTTATTTCTTTAAGGGCAGCCAAGACTTGGTAAGAGGACAAAATAATTAAGATAAGAAAATTTGTTTATAGTTATTGATTCAATCATAGATGGCAACTGAAAAATAATTAAGATAACAAAATCTACCCCATTTATAATCATTAAAAAATTACAAAATTGCCCTAAATTACAAAATCTAGACACAAAGTAAAATCAATTTTCAAGGCAAACTAATTTTGTGTAAATTAAGCAACATAGTTATGCAACTCAGACAAGTGGTTAGTGTGCAGTGCTTGTGATCATTGAAAATTTCCTCTATCCCTGATCGAATGTTTCATGCGGATTCTTCTTTCCTATGGATCCTAAAATTTTTAGGAAACAATTTTCCACAAAAATATTACCTAAGAACCTAAATCCTATGCAAAATCCGCATGAAACGTGTTTCCTACGGAAAATTCACTAAATTCCAAAGAAAAATCGAGACTTTCTAGTAGTGAAATCTCGGAGATAAAAAATAGCATCGTTATGAAAAAATGAAGGATATTAACTCATACCAATTTCATATCAACTCAAATTCTTTGGTCTATTCTCAATGCAAAAAGAAAGGATTTCAATTCATACTTTTATTTCACTTCATGAATTTATCATTTCACATCCTAGAACTTAACCATATAATTTTGTCTATACAAAAGTTAACCATATGAATATGAGAATCATTTAGAAATACTTACACGTCCATATCGACCTGAAGGGTCCGTTTCAACATATCCAAGCTGAGCTTTGCCTCCTATTCTTCCCTTATACATGGCTCTAACTATATTCTGACTTAATTTTTAGATATAAGTACTGAAAATTATATTTATGTAATCTCAACTATAGCTTATAAGATTCAAGTCAAGGTAGCTAGGTGTTAGATGATCCGAGGCTTCCAATGATTTTCATATGAGAAAACACCAAATAATTGCCATAAAAGTCTTGAGTAGTCAACACTTAGCAAAATCCAAGCCATTTCAACAAAACCAAATGAAATTTCGTAGAATTTTTTGGGAACCATTGGTGTCAAAAAATATCTTAAGAAGAAAACAAGAAATTAAGATATTTTATAAGAAGTTATTTAGTAAGGAAACGAAACTATTTAACGATGTTTGTGTTGTCCCACAAAAAAGTCACACACCACTAATTGTGTGTTATGAGCCAAAAGGGTGATGAGTTTTTTGGTTGAAAATATTTGTGGTAGAAGAGATTTTGAAAAGAATTAAAATGGTATCTTAGAAATTGAATAGACCAAAGATATGACATAGAAAAGAAACCGGACTTCTAAACTTGAAGAATTTTGGGCCATGCTTTGATAGAAACATTTGTGGATGTGAGAAAGATAAATCAAATCGTTTAGGATTAGTGGAAACGAGAAACTAAGGATAAAAGAGTATGAGTGATTCTAATTTTGGAGAAGAAATCTTAATAGGTTTAAGGATTTGATTAGGTTTGTGGAAATTGAAGAGTTGTGGTTGGGGTGTAATATAGAATAGTCTAAGTAGGGAATTATATAAATATTTTACATTGCATAGTTAACGTTCATGTCATGATAATTAACTAAAACAATAATGTGTCCATGCCATTGATTAAAAAATACGTATATAAGTTACACCACAAAAATAGAGAAAAATATATATAAGTTTGGAATTCACTTAATCTAGAGGCACAAGTCAATTATATTATTTAATTGGTGTTTTCATATTAAATTTAGTAAAACAATGGTAGAGTTGAAAATTCTCAATCTTGATTATGTCACTTATTTTTTTAGTTTCATAAACATGACAACTTGCTCAAGTAATTTGTTGTATTGTACAAACAATAATTCAGTCTTTCTCAGCCAAAAACTAGATGTATACTCGTATGAATTTGTCAACGCTATCGGAATAATGGTGTGAGTTTGTAATTGGAGAAGTTATTATCTGGATTTAACACTTGTCACATTGCCTAAATAAAACACGTCCATTTACCACTTTTTTTTTTCACATAAATAAAATCAAGTCGTATGGGGACAAAACCTCGACAGCTCCTCAAACTTAGCAGCATACTCTGCAATGCACAAACTCTCTTGCTTCAGCTGCAAGAATTCCACCTCCTTCTTGTTTCTCAGATCTTCCGGAAAGTACTTCCTCAAGAACTCACCCTTGAATCTCTCCGAGGATACCACTTCACCACCAGCCTCAACTCTCCTCTTAGCACTTGCCCACCAATACTCAGCCTCTTCTGCTAGAATGTGCGTAGCCAACCTCTCTTTCTGATCGTCGCTGGTAACCATAGCACAAAAAATCTGCTCCACACCTTGCATCCATGTCTGTGCACCACCCGGATCAAAATGTCCCTTGAACGTCGATGGATTGTTTCGCATGAAACGATCCAGCCTTCGCTCCTCCGCCTCACCATGATCATGAGGACCATACCCTTGAGCCTGAACTAACATCTGAACCATCATAGTCAAAGCCTCTACGAGAGCAACATCATACCTACCAGAACTGCCAGCCATCTCACTTCTACACAAAATCAAACCAACAGATAAGAACAACAGAACAAGTATCGAAGGTATCTCAATGCATTCACATACAAACAAGAATAATCACCCAGTGCTGGTCCAGACAAGACTGACATGGCTCTGATGCCACATTGTAACACCCTAAACCATTAACGCGATAAATCACGCAAATAATACAAATCATACAAAAGATTTAGATGCGACTTCTTTTATGAGTTCAAAACATGCATAAATAATTTTCTCAAAACATCGCAGTGGAAATAATATCATACAACTCATCAACAGATAATAAAAATCTCCAAAGTAGCCATGTCACATAATCATAATACATCACCAAAATAAATCTGATATCTCAACATATTGAGTGATAAAATCTCATAAAGTCATAAAATGTAAATAACGACAGACAAACACCCTAATCAAAGCCCGACAAACTAATACTCCGAAAGAAAAAGACGAGGTAGCTCCAAAGCTAGCCTCCAGCATACTCACCAAGCAAAGCAACAACTAATCATGCACGCCATCTATCCATCCATATGAATAAGGTAGACGGTCAACCAAACGACCACTAGGGGTTAGATAACAATTCACAATTAAAGCATAATCAAATAAAAATTAAAACATCATAACTAATTTCAAATGATTAAACACTTAATTAAATCATTCACAACAAATGAACATCATTTATAATCATCAAGCATGCAAGTATAATAACACACAAGTACATTTCACATCTTCACATATTCACCAAATTTCACCAAGTATTTAAGTCGCCAAGTTTCACCAATGCAAGCATTCACCAAGCACATAAGCAAGTATGACACATTTTACCAACTATCAAATGTGTGTTATGCGCATAGACATGACTCTATATGCATGTGGTACCGATCGCCATCAGGGTCGTCACCTAAAGATACAACTGTATCATAATCACCTTCATTGAATGCAAAGTATTCTAATCACCTTCGTTGGATACAAAGTATCCTAATCATAGTCATTGAATATAAATATCCTACTTATGAATGCATGAACATATGAATCAATAATACATACGTTAATATAACAAATCACCAACATAAACACCGACATTTTTCATACATGCAATCACCACTAATATCATCACCAATTTGCATGTAAGAATTCACCACCAAAAATAAATCATCAACATTAATATCATCATCAACAACAATCACCTCAAAGAAACAACAAGGTTTCAAATGCACATTTCACATAAAAGACGGAGAACTATCCACATCATGACATTCATCATATTAAGCACCCAACCAACATTGATTCATTCTTATTCTATCATATCATCTTAAGCATGAAGCTAATTGCAAGTTATCCGATCGTGAAACCACGTTTTACCAAAGTTCGTCTATTTTCACAACTTTCATCATTTTCTAAGTAATTCAACAAAACAAGGTATAGATGTTCAAACACCTCAACAAAGCATATACACTACACACATATGATCACAGTAGCATATGCATATACGCATCATAGGCCAATTTCGTTGATTCCAAAATTCACCTATGTTTGTCTCATTTTTTCACTTTTCCAAAGCAAAACCAAGTTAAAGTTCATGAAAACCATCCATAACCATTTTTAAAAATCATCATTACAGTAACCAACCTTAACCCTACACTTTTCTTTGAGAAAAATGAGTTTTCGTAAAATTCGTGTTCTTGAACATTTTTTAAAAAGTTTTGATTTGATTCACAAAACTAAGTTCAATCTAATTCATTTGATGTTTCAATAGGTTTAGAAAGCATAACAGTAGTTAAATACATCAAAAGAATCAGTTTTGGAAGTTTGGATCGACCGCAAGTACTCAAAACGACCCAAACACGAGGTTCTACACCGTGCAAACGCCACGGCGAGCTGGACCTCACCCAACAAGTTACACTAGGACATAAACCCTGTTCTTGGGTTTTCTCTCTCGGGAACCCATCATTTTTCACCCAAAAATCTCGTTTTTGACCCCTTTGACCCAAATTCGTCCCCCAAACTTGTTTATTAGTTAACATTCATCAAAAGGCATTCGAAACATCAACAAACATGGAATCATATCATCAATTCTCATGAAACTTGTCATTATGTTCATTTTTCACCAAAACTCACATTTTTCTCATTTTTCATTCAAACTTCACAAACAACCACACCAATTCAAAACCATCAACATATAAACATGTATAAACATTTATGAAGTGTATTTAAACATGTTTCAACAATAATCAATCATCAATTCATTTAAGGAAAGAAAGGCGGTTTATAGAAGAGTTGACCAAGAAGTGTGTTTCTAGAAGCAAAGAAAGGCAATTTATATTTAGCTTAGTCCTTAAGAATGTTGTTGCAACATTTAAGGAAACATCGGATTTGCTTCAAAATATCATGTGATGAAATATCATGATTCAGCTGATGATTAGCCGAATTTGTGTATCAAGTTCATTTCACATCAGGCTATATAAAGAAAGACTCAAGACCTAATTGTTCGTTGAAGTCATCATTTGCAAAAGCGTCATTTAGGGTTTAAGTATTTTCTTTGTTATTTGTGAGCCACTCTTGTCTTATGTTGATGCATTGAGCTGGACTTTGTAGTTGAGTTGTAATTCTTAGAAATCACTCAAAGCTTGTAAGCACGAGTTGATTCTTAGGATTAAAAGAGTATCTCCATCTTGTTATTTAAAAAAAAAAGACGATCACTGGATTTGTGATTAAGAGGAATTGGGTGAAGGTTCTCATATCTAGGACTAGGGAGAGTCTTAGGTAGAAATTGCACGGGTAGTGATTAAGTGAGAAGCTGTAGACCGAGGTTTTTATTTATGTTTTGAATTGATACTACTTAGTGAATTTTCTTCCTGGCTTTGTAGCCCCCAAGCGTAGGTGAAGTTGCACCGAACTGGGTCAACAAACAACTTGCGTCTTTTACTTCTTGCCCTTTTTTAATAATTTTTTTATTTTGTTATCATGAAGTCTTGACATCTCACTTGTCTCGACATAGTGTATAACATATTTACTATGTGTCAGAATTACAATTATTATTATTGTTATTATTATTTTCCTATATATACTCCCAGAAACAACACCTTAAAACTGAATAGAAAACAACACTACTCCCAGAAAACAAAAATAGAACCGTACAACAGTAAACCAACCAGAAAACAACATTACACATCCTAGAAAACAACTGTACACCTTACACAGAGAAACATAAACTTTCTATGCCACCTAAAAAGAATACCAGCGTAGACACCATGGAAGCTCGCATCATCACGCTGGAAGAACAATTCGATGGCCTAATATTTAGTCTAAATGAAGTTTAGACAAAGGAAGTAGAGGGCGCCGCTAAAACAAAGGATACTATTAAAAATATGTCTGCAAAAATGAAAGAGCAATCCGCAAAAGCTAAAGGCAATTTTAATAAGTTGTTTTCAATGGTGAAAGCATTGCAAAAATAAAACAATGAACCTGGAAAATCGGTCACATGTAACAATGATAGGGTGGGGTCTGTCAACCATGATGCTTTGGACGAATTTTGTCTCTCGGTCAAGAAAGTGGAGCTTCCCATGTTTTCAGAGGAGGATCCAGCCGAATGGATTGTTAGGGCAGGAGTATACTTTCGGGTTCAAGGTACTATACCCTAAGTTAAAGTCGATTTGACACAACTTAATATGGAGGGTTCAACCATTCACTTTTTCAAGGCCATGATGGAAGAAAATGAAGGGCTCACTTGAGAAGAATTAAAACAGACCCTGTTGGAGAGCTATGGGGTAGTGAACGAAGGAAATGTGTTTGATCAATTTGCCTCTCTACAACAGGAGATCAATGTGGAAGAATTTATTGAGGACTTCGAGCGCCTCATTTTCTAAGTGTCGCGTTTGTCTGATGAACAATTTATTGGATACTTTATCCATGGCCCGAAGGAAGAAATTCGGGGACGTGTACGAAGCCTTTTTACATTAGCACCAATCTCACGTCATCGCCTAATGAATTTAGCAAAGGCGATAGAACGTGAAGTTGAAAGGAGGTCAACCTATGGAATTTCAAGGAAACCTAACTATAATTCACGTAATGATAACCGTGGAAAGTTCCACAAACCAGGCAGTTCACCTTACAATGGACGCTTCAGTTGTAACACCCTATTTCCCGTGAGAATATTATAAATATTAATGATAAGAATGATTGTATTTTTATTAGCAAGGATGTTACATAACTCAAACACTTTAACACTAAATTAGCATACAAAATGCGTCCTTAATAAAAATTACACCTTCACAGAATAAGTTATTAAAATGATTCATCTATACTATATATAAAGAAAATAACTCATTTAAGCTCTTAAGGGCTGTCTTTTTCTCTTTTCAAAAATGCCCGCAATTTTTAATACAAATACCACATGTAACAAATAGATAAGAATAAATTTAAATATTTAAAAAATGTAGCAACACGATACAAATATACATAAGTCTAATTTTTTTTCTTTATCATTTAAAATGTCTAACAAGTTAGATGAGAATATTTATACTTACCTATTCATTAACCCAATTATACCCTTAAACAACTTTTTCTATAATAAAGATTGTTGTTGGTGTCATTAAAAAAAAAGAATTTAGACTATATTTTTTTGTTATATTGTTGGTGTCATTGAAATAGATAATTGATAGAATTTTAGCAAGTGTACTAAATACTATCGAAGTAGTAAAAATATCGTTCCCACAAGGACTGGTTTCAATCTCAAGACGTCAATTACGTTATTAAGAAGGATGTATAAAGTTCTTTAAATT
>Ga0315914_1008428_pt1 | contig 13775 bp, 8 predicted proteins | sample MpolenodulesMG_FD_203920 | JGI IMG/M metagenome (GOLD analysis project Ga0315914, IMG submission 203920) | Medicago polymorpha root nodule microbial communities from Los Angeles, California, United States - elongated nodules | ecosystem: Host-associated > Plants > Roots > Nodule | place: USA...
ACTACCTATAAATGTTGTGATTGGTTTTATGGAATGTAATTTTAGTCTTTAAATACATTAGTGTAATTTTTGTGTGTGTGAAACCTTCTATAGCTTTCAAATTTTGATGCAATACAAAGAGGCTAATTTTGAAAGATGAATCACTGCTATGGAAATAATACAACACTTTCTGTTATGAGTCAAATAGCTAATGTTTAACGTTAAAAATTAGAGAAAAAAAGGATATGACTACTACCTTTAAAATGGATATCGTATTTAACGCAGTGGAAGATGGAAAGGAAATAAACAGGGTCTTTAAATCACTCATAACTTCATTTCACTTTTTTGAGAAGTAGGAACTGCTCTAACTATATGATCAAAAAAGTACTTAGGGTAGTATAATGATTTGTTGAGCAATGAAGTATTCAAATTCATTGGTCATTTATTTCAGTTTTTGTCAAATAAATAAATTATTTCATTTTTTTCCTTCTTGAAATTCAGTTTTTTTTGGGGGGGTTTTATACAATAAATTGTCGCAATACATAGCCTTTCACCACACAACTTTAAAAATTTGTAACCTTTTGTATATTAGTAGCCTCAATCAAATCTCGAAGGTGATTAACATCATGTAAAGGATCCAACATAATATTCAAGAGGCAAGACACTAAATCAATATTATAAGAGTGTATCAGAAAATTTATAACCTTTTGTATAATAATAGCTTCAAACATCTCAAAGGTGATTAACATCGTGTAAAGGATCCAACAAAATATTCAATAATCAATATACTAAATCAATCTTATAAGAGTGTATAAAAAAAAGGTAGAAATTTGAAAATCAGATAAGTTCGTGCCTATAAATTATTATTCACACTTTGTCATTTTTCTCAATGTAAGAATCTTTAGAATCTAAATTTTTTTTTTTTAATTTATAATGCGAATGTTTACAAATTCACAATAGAGTACTTTTAAAAGTTATTCATATGCACTTTATTAGACTTTTATAGGATTATATATTGACCTCTTTGATTAACATGATATGAGCTTGCAGGAAAGAAGTTTATTATAATGTGCTATTCAACCACATTGGTGTGTGAGCAAACTATTGAAACTTCCAAACATTGTCTAGCATGTGGCCATATGAATAACATGCTAAACTATCCATGGTATTTTTTCCAACATGTACCATTGTGTGCTTAGGGTAGTTATTATACTCTGTTGCATGAGAATGAATGCCACAAAATCTCCAAAACATCAAGCACAAATGCAAGAAAATGGACTATTTATGATAGAAAATGTTGACAATGTGTATTGGAAGAATTTTTATCCTATTATAAATCATAAATTAGTTTGATCTCTTTTTATGGTTTGTATAATCTTTGTGTCTACGGTTTTACTCAGTATTGGTCGATTTACATCTTCAAATTTACTTAATAATGTTACAAAAGACCCGTGCATCGCACGGGTCGGCAATCTAATAGTAGTTATAGCTTTGTCACCGCCTAGTGTTCACATGAAATCCAACAATAATTTTCCTTTTTTGTGAAATGTTATAGAATAAAAAAAACTTTGTAAAATAAGAATGAATTCTTATAATTGGTAAGTTTCTTTATTTGATCTTGTTACTAAGGGTGATAGAAAGACAAACATAACACTTTCTTGTACTCAAAAGAGGTTTAATTATAATGTTTTATATTATCACGTTACTATTTGTTCTAAAAGAAAACATACTACACATTTAATAATGATGAGGAATGAGAATGAGATTATGCTTTTATGCAATTTAATGTATTTAAGGTGTGAGTAGGCTTTATAAATCATAAAGTGATAAAACCATATTATATCTCATATATCCAAAGGGGAGAGAGTATGGCTAAAATTGTAAAGATTGTTTATATTATGATTGTCTTTATTTCTCCATTTGTTGTTGCAAGCCTCATCGAAAGTAAGCCACTCTTTATCCTTCAAAAATTTTCTTAGGTACATACTACAAAATGTTTTATCTCATTTTACTAACATCATTTATTCAACAATGACAGTCGGCGGAGTCATCCCTAAACTTCCTATGGGCTATTGCACTTCTAATCATGATTGTGCAACATATATTTGCACACATCCTCATCAACCTTGGTGTATATTACTTGGCTCAGGTCTTCTACATCTTGGATCCCTGGTAGGTCGCTGTGAATGTGTTTGAGTGTTGTGCTTGTAACATTCTATTAGAAAATTTTATAAGTTTTCATTTCGTAATTGTATTGGAACCCAATAATTTGTATCTTTTACATTTTCAATTTTCACGAAGCATATAGTTTTGGTTTTGTACTCTAAGATGATCGTAATGAAATTAAACAAGGAATTTGAAAATAATGTTTACATCATCTTCTTCTTTCTTTATTTGACCTTTAATTCCTTTTTTTTTTATTCAAGTAGCTTAGTGGCTGGACCTCACACATTTTAAATATGGAGAAATGGGGTGTTTGGGGTTCGAACTCCAACCCTGTATATGTTATGCATTGTCCCTACCAACTGAGTTAAGCTCATGGGGACTAATTTGACCTTTAATTCATGGCCATCAGAGTATATCTTTAACAATTAAGTTAAAAAAAAGTATTTATGTTACTTTTATGACTATCATTTTATAATTTGTCATAAATTGTTCTTGTACTAGTATGGACACCCGTGTCAAGCACGGATTAGAATATCGTGATGTATCAAGCATCAGATAACAAAAAGCATATACTTAAGTCTTGAAATTTTGGATGAAGATGTGGTGGCATCATTCTCACTTTTTTGGTTGCTCTTTTTCCAAATTGTCGATTTACACCAGTATAGGCTCTGTCAGAAATTCCAACGGTGGTATCACCTCCCAGTTCAATATTGTGGGAGAGCTGGAGTGGTTCTTGGTGATGGATAACCACATCCCATTTCAATATTGTGGGAGAGCCGGAGTGGTTCTTGGTGATGGATAACAGACACTTAATGGAGAGATGAAAATGTGTCAAGTGTGAGCTAAAATACTACATTGTATGAAAGAGTTGATGTGAACAACATATAAGTGAGATGACTCATATATAATGTATTAATACTTTGAAAGAAGATGTGTCGTGAATCTCAATTGCATGATTCCTCTTAGTCTAATGTGACAATACAACCCGATGTAGGCTCTCACGAAAGTCCGAACATCATGATGATTTCTTTTGTTAATGTTTGGTTGTCATCTGTTTAATTTTTTTTTATCTTAAATTTTAGTTTTTGAATGTCATTCACTTTCATGCAATATTTTTTTCCTCAACCTCTATTATTTAAAACTCATTCACTTTTGATATTTGGTGGGATCTTTCAATGAAAAATGTACATATGTTATGATTAGTTGACAAAATACATGCTTATTCGATATTTTAAATTGATGTGACATTTTTTAGTAGACATTTTAAATTAATGTGATATTTTTTAATAAGTCTAGTATTTTGGCCAAATAATACCTAGTAATTTTCAAATCCTTCAACATATCCATAAAATTACAGCAATTGAATATATTTTCCATTTTTTTAAAGAAAATTTATTAAATCTTCTATATTATTAAGGATAAATCACCTACTCTGTATTTTATTTTCTCTTATCATTTCTCTCATGTTCAAATTCATTTTTCATTTTCTTTCCTTTTCTAATTTACTTTATCTCTTCTCATGGAAGAAAGAAACAAACATCCCTCTTTGAAACCGCCACCAATCCATATTTCTTTTCCATGTTGTGCATCTGACCTAATGTGGCTATCTCACCATATCACAAACATAAATAGTCTCACACTTAAGGGAGGGATGATTATGTGTAATGTGTGAGCTAAACTTTTGCATTGGATGCAATAGTATATATTGAGCAACATTTAAGCAAGATGAACAGTATACCTTATACCTTAAGATTTTTGGTGAAAATGTGATGTCAATCTCGCTTGTGGGGTTTCTCTTAGTCAAATGTGATGGTCCAACCCATTGTAGGCTCCCTCTGAACTCCGAACATTATGATGAAATGGTTTTTTAGCTTTATCTGTTATTTGCTTAATGCTTTATATCAAATATAAGTTTTTAGACATCGTTTGATTTCATGCATTTTTATTATTCAACCAATATTATATCAAATACCTTCACATTTGGTCTTTGGCTGAATTTGTAAATGACAAAATACAAATGTGTTATACTGAATTGAAAACGTACATGTTTATTAGACATTTTAATATGATGCGACATTTTTCTAACTGAGTCATTTTTTTGGTGAAACACACAATACTTATTTTCTCCTATAATTTCTTTCATGTTCAAATTTATTTTTCATATTATTATTATCTCTTACTTATAAATGTTAACATGTCTCTCTATACTTAATCTAATTTTAGACTAATTTTTCCCTCCACACTTTTGCATTTAATGTTTATCTAAAGTAAAATAAAATTATGTTCCTAATTATATGCTATTTTTTTTGGAAATCTCTTACTTATAAATGTTAACTCGTCTCACTATACTTAACCTTATTTTTATGAAATACTATATGACAATCATGACATTCATCTAAACTATTTTGTTACCTATTACCGTCAAATATTACCTTCCATATGACCCATGCGTTAGCCCAGATCGATGGTCTAGTTATTATTGAAAGATTCATATTCTTTTTTTTTTCTTCTAAATTTATTTCTCTCATTTCATGAAAGATAGGAACATAAATTTTTCTCCACGAAAACACCATCAATCCACCTTTTTATCAATATTATGTCCCCCTTGCACTTCCAAGGAGAGTTCACTAAAATGTAATATCTGATTAGAATTGCTCACTGCTACAACTAGCAAGAGACTTCAAATTACTCAAGCACAACTGCAAGAGATTTCCTATGCTCAAGAACACAATCAAGAGACTTCCTATGCTCAAGCACAGCTGCAAGAGACTTCTATTCAAACAGAATTACAATTTTTTTTTTTTGAGGTTGAACACTTGATATACAATCAGTGGTGTTCACAATGCAAATTAGATACAGACTCTTACGACTCTAGAATTTCTAAGATATGAACTTTGATAAGAAATTCTAAATGAACTTTTGATGTGAAACAATTTTAGCAGAGTTTTGGCACTTATAAAATTGTTGTATGAGTCTTCAGTGTCCAAATAGCAGGTCTTCACTCCTTTATATAGAGTTGTGAAAGATACGTTGGAAATTGTCAGCACATCAAATAGAGTCGTTTGAAGCTTGATCAAATCACCAATGATCTTATGCCTGATTTGGTTATTGTCCTATGAAGGATCAATTTCAAATACATTCCAAGTCTGGAGGAACATTGGTGCATGCATAGTTGTTTTTCTTGTCCTATTGCAGACACAAAACAGAGTAGTGGAGATAGTGGTTGTACACTTCGTACAATTGTGCTTTGTCAACTCTCTCCAACGTAAAAGCATCCAATACCTTCAAATCCATTTGAATTAGCCGTTGCTTTGTTCTTTCAGTCTTGTGCAATGCTAGACGAGATTAAATCATATGAACAACCTTTGAAGCTTTAATTCTCTAAGCTTCAGATGATCTTCAGTTCTTCTGATGAAAACTGCTTCTGGTGATCTTGCTTCTGATGAGGTGTGCTTCTGATGACCTTAGCACTTCAGGAGCACTTTGTCTTCAGAACCTCTTTTCTTCAGATGCTTCAAGCTTCCTTCTTGTTGATTCCATTGCTCTCAGTTGTTCTTCCAGAACCTTATGCTTTAAAGAGACACTAAATTTTTGTATATGGTCCTGCATACTTGTACAAATATTAGCATATCCAATTGACAATTTTTTATACCTTGTTATCATTAAAACTCAAAGGGTAATGTTAAAAACATTTTTTTCCAATACTTCCAACCACCATGACCTCGACATTCGACCTCCTTTGGCCAAGAAAACACCATTTATGTGATCACCTCTCCTTCCTCTGCACTACCCCGTAATATATTTTCCAGATCTAAGATGTTGGAATTTTTGAACCATCACCTTTACTCTTGTTTTACGGTCACCACAAACCTCCATTTGAAAAATTAATCCAACCATCTTCTTCCCCATGAGGTTTGCAACATAAACCCTATATTAATTTTTATGAATAACTTTTTCGGCGGAAACTACACCGAAGTTCACCTCCATTGTGCCGGAAAAGTGACGTGCGGCCATTTACTTCATTTTTTTTCTTCCGTAAATTATATTTTTAGAGTATTTTTATAATTATTTCTGATTTTTGAAGAAGCCACTCAGTTAGACATGTTATTTTTGTTATATTGATGATTTTAAGTTTCTTAATATGGCCCAAGGGGATATATTAGACTTAGTTGTTGTTCAGTCTTATTTGGTACTATTATATCCTTGAAAATCATAGTTTAGAGTAATATTGGCTTAAAATAGTATTCTTTTGAATTTGAGTTTTTAATTGTTGTAAACAAATGTTGACGCTGAGTAGATTTCACAATGAATATGTCAAATTCAGATTTGAAATAAAGAGTTTATTTAAACATGTTATATTGTTTTGAAACAGATGAGTATATAACTTCTTTGGAGCCTTGATATATATTGGTTAGGGTCAAGGATTTACCTCGAGTAGGATTAAAAGGTCTACGTTTATAACTTGTTTTGGTGGAATTTTGAGTATTTAAGATAAATAGGGAGTTATGTAAATGGTTTTTAGTCATTAAAGGATGAGATGATGATTGGTTGACAAAATAGTTAGTGATACTTTCTACTTCTATTCTATTTTAAAGGATGTCAATCTTTATTTATTTTTATTGAAAAAATCAGTATATTACATTATCAAAAAGTTAATCTTTTGGATACTTGACTGTCCAATAGCATCTTGGTTGATTCCATTTTTTTTTTGATAAGGCAAGAAGTAGGTAAGGTATCAAGGAGTGCAGAAACATCCCAACTAGGCTGACACCCAACTGGAACTCCCATCTTCTACCGCCTACTCCATATATATTATTAAAAAAGGGGAAAAATATGTACAAGAGGGGGGACTAGGCTAATACCCACAGAAAAAATAGTGATAGAAAAAGAACAATTAGAATCCTAGGGAAATTGATAGTTAGACAAGTCAATTCTATCCCTAAAGAAGTGTAATGACAAAGAAAATGGCAGTGAGTCAAACCACACCGAGCCCACTAAACCATGGCCGAGAGTTTTCATTGAGGAGTAGGGGGTGGACCCTGAACGGGTTAAAATAGTCTTCACCTTAAATGCTGCTTTCGTCCGCGCCTTCGTCAAATAAGGAGTGGATGGTATGTCAGTTGTGGCACTGTTCAATAATAAATCTTGCAATGAAACCATTTGTTTCTGTAACACCGGATCATCTGGACCGGATCAACCATGATTTTCTGAACATCCGGACCAGCTGTGGCCTTATAATTTCATCAGAAACATTTTGCAGTGACATGTGAAAGGTAGTACCAGACATCACAATCTGCTGTGGGGGAAGTCTCAACAAGTTCCTTTCTAACTGTGCCGCATCATTAACTGTAGGAACAACGCCCTCCTGCGATACTGATTGTTGGGCCTGAGTGCTAATTATCTCCACATTCTCATGTTGAATTTCAGCAACCTGAAGGGTCTCTACGTGGGTGTCATTTTTCTGTTGGGATGCTGCAATTTCAAAAGCCTTAGAGGAACCAATACCTTCACGATTATCATGTGGCTTCCACCCTTGCTTCTGTCTTTTGAGTTCATCGGTTTCTTACCCTTGTCGACTGGTTTCTCATTTTTGTACGCTTTCCTCGGATGTAACCATTGATAAGATGTTACATTATGGCTAATGCTCTTGCAAGGGGTACAAAAGTCTTGCAGACCCTCATATTCAACCATAACTTCATAGAAAATTTCCTTGGAAAGATCCAAATCCACCAATACCCTGCATAATGTCCGAACAATCTATTCTTAGTAACATTATCAAATAGTAATGGAGTCCCGACAGCCCCTGCAATCTCATACAAAGTTCTCTTCATCCAATACTCTTGTGGTAATTCCCACAGTCGAATCCAAAATTGCATGTGTGAATGTTAATGTCCTTCGTCCATTCAAATAACCAAAGCACACCTGGCTTCAAAATGATTGTACCCGCTGCCCATACTGTGCGCAAATCAGCATGAGAAGCACAAAAAATTTGTAAAACCCCCGACCAAGTGAAAACAGACGCCATTGTCCACTAACTTTCCATACTTTATGTAATTTCGCAACTATATCCTTGGTAGTGTAAGGTTTGTCTCCTTTGTTTAAAACTAGACTACTCTGAAGGTTATATTTATATGTCTCTAACCCTCGAAAATATGCATAATTTGTAATCTTGATAGACAGTGTTTCCCCACGAATAGATGTTGCAGGTATTGGGTCAGAAAATTGTACATGAGTGCCACAAAGGGCTTGTGCAAAAGATGGTTTCAGAATGGCTGTTGGTGCAGGAAGAGAGAGTGTTGCGTTTGCAAATGGTATAGCAATAACGGCCGCAACGTCTGTAGGAAGTAATGTTGTCGCGGTTGTTGTATCAGTAGCAGGAAGCGCAAGCTCTGCCTGCGAATCAAACATGTTGAGGCAAGCAAAGTTGCAACAAATTAAGTGTGATCAATCGAACCAAAAGAAGGAAGGAAATTGCTTGAATGGAAAGCTGATCGGAACCCTCTAATAACGTGAAGATTGGGATTGCAGTAGTAGTAATTAAGTCACTCCAAAATGTGATGCTAATGGGAGTAGAATTTGAGATAACAATCCACATACAATTCCCACGTGGGGAATTGGTGGTAATAGGTGGATAATTTGAATTGGCGGTTGTGCATCTGCTAGTAAACCCTAACCGAGCATTCTATACATCGGTATTAAGAAAACAATGAAAATTAAATTTCTCCATCCTTACTTGGGTTATTGTTTTATTTATTGGAGGCTTTGATCTTCTTTCCTATGTTGGGATTTATTTTCTTATGCTTGGAGAAGTATGTCTGCATGTCTTAGATCAGGATAGAAGGGTCAATATTCTGTAATAGGTCGGCCAAAATTGATTAATTTAAGGTGGGGGCTGATTAACCATTAATGAGTATTTTGGAAATGGAACTCTTGTAAATATTATGTGATTTGTTTAAAATATATATAAATTGTTTTAAATGAGTGTTTTGTGCCTTTATATGTTATGTGTTATTAAAGTTTCATTGTATGTTTGTTTGTTTTGTAAATTGTTCTGATTGGGTAATGAGTTGATTATAGGCCGTATTGTTTTTCAAATTATGTTCTTGATAGTTCTTATGTACTTGGTTCATAGAAGCTTGGTTATTGGACTTTCTTTTGTGGAATATTATGTGATTGCTTCCTTTCTTGTGAAAACTGAGAAGAAAACTGTGATTTTTATCCAGTGATAAGAACGGGTGTGTTGTGGTTATTCTTTTAAGAGATTATGCACTACTAAAAAAACAAAAATTAGTGAGAGATATTTAGTGAGGGAAAACGTGAAATCCCTCTCTAATTCCGTCACTAAATTTTGCGACCAAGAAATTTGTGTGGAATTTCATTTTTTCTGTCACTAATTTCCCTCGCTAATTTTTCTTTTTCTAGTAGTGATGCATTGAGGCTTCTTCTAATTAGAGACACTGGTGTTGGCAAATCATGCCTTCTTTTAAGATTTTTTGTAAGCTTTTGGCATCTTTTTTTACTAATTATTGTTTTGACTACTCTTGGGTTTCCTATACTACGATGTGATTAACATACATTGGTTTGTTTCAGTTATTGCTAGTGGTTTTCTGCAACAAAAGAGGGAGAACATTTTTTTGATTGGTGCACATTCCACAACATGAAAGAATTTTTATGGAATATGAACTCTACTTTTTTCGTCAACTACTTTTTTGAAAGAAAGCGTAGGTAGTGTTTGATTCATATTTTATTGATATGGGAACATTCTTATATTGATATGGGAACATATTTTCAAGTTATGGATTGTTTGTTAGCATTGGTTTGACATCTTGTGTCAGCGTCCTCACAATCAGCACTAACGTTGACAAAATTCAGTATTTTATACTTGATTTTAGCATTTACATTTCACAGACGCTGAATATAGCATCAATCGATTCTGAAGCTAAGTAGCGTCTACTTATAGATGCCCTTTAAATAGGCATTTAGCATCAGTTTTAGCGTCCACTTTTGTGAATGCTATTTTAGCATCAATAGGATGCTAGTGTTTAGCTTCGACGCTTTTACTGTCGTTAATTTTTTGGATGCTAATATGAGACTAAATGCTGTTAGCGTCCATTTTTTGCCTTCTAACATCCAATTTTTAGGTGATGCTAAAATCTATTTTTCTTGTAGTGTATATAGCAAGAACCATATGTTCTATAGAAAAGTAAATTTTATTGAGAGAGAATTTTCTTACCTTCCATCAATATACGCAGCTTTGACAAATGTTCTAAAAAAGGAAAAACACAATAAAAATGTTAGCTCTAACCTTTTGGTGATATAACAAAACAAATTGTGCGGTGCCTTGCTTCAGAAGTTTTTGAACAATGCAATCTATATATTATTAATAGTTTAATATCTATGTATAAATTCTCTCAAAAAACAATTTATGCATAAAGTGTACAAAATCTAAAAACTCATTCATATAATCTATAATGGTGTTGATGTATAAAGATCAAATTCCCAATCAATTTTGTCCTCATTTATCTTTCAATAATTAATCGGTTTTTCATTTTACTTTTGAGTAAACGTGCAATGGATATTTTTATTGCAAGTATTAGGCATTATCAAGAGTGAAAGAAATATAATTTCATTGTTAAATATAAATCTAAAATTAAAAAGAAATAGTAACATTGTTAGACTATAAGGGACACCATAGTGTCCAAAGGCCATTTCATAATACTCCATTTTACCTACTAATAAATATGCTGAAAAGGCATTAGAGTCTATTTTACTGTAAAACCTTCAAGTTACAACAGTACTAAGGGCTATTTAAATATGAATTTTTGCGTAAACGTAAGCCTAACCTTTTCAATAAACAAACTAGGCCCAAACAAGCTAGGCTGTACTATAACTGAGATGATATATTCCCACCTCTAGTCAGACTAGCTATAATGGCACATGGTCAAGTTGGCATGTCCTTATGGTATCATAATTCTATTATAATGTAATAAACAATCTCTAACAATTACCATTCGATTAGAGTAGCCTCTAAATATTCTATTATCTCTTATATTTTTAAAGTAATTGTAGAATTAATTTGATGGATTAAGAATAATATAAGAAGAATTAATTCGATGGTTTGAAAAAAAATTGTCTAATGAAATGATCAATGAAGTCCTACTTACCACATTTGATTTGAATTCCCAGTGGAGAAAAGCAAAAATTAGACGCACATCTAACATGTCCCGTGCTTTGATCGATGTTGCAGTGCTGTTGGTTAATGCCACAAGAATCTTCACAAACACGTTTCGTCCACGAAAGATCAAATCCATAGCTTAGCATACCATGAATTTCCGAGTAGGAAAGATTTTTTCGATAAATATTCTGGGACTGTAACCAAGGAATAGAAGTAGAAACGAGTGATGACATAGAAACAAGCATCACACGGCAATCAACATTTAAGCTCGCAGTGTAGATGTCGCCAGCAATAGCATAAACATAGCCTTTGGAATGCCGCTTGACGCAGGGAGATGTATCGACATACATAATATCGTTCTTCGCTGGATTGCTACAGTTCAGGTATATCACTGGACCGCTACCACCGACTTCGTATGGATCCCCGTGGTAGTTATAATTGTAAGAACTTGTGAAATTGGATTTGGTTAAGAAATAGCGAGGAATGGAGGAGCAATCATCCTCTTGAATTCCGGGATCAACTAACCGAATTGTGTAGTTTTTGTAGTCGATTGACTTCACATAGTATTTACCGGAAAATAGACTTAACATTGTGATGTTATTTTCACAGGATAACTCGTACCTCGGATCACCACAGGTTGCTAGGTCATTCTTAAGTCGAAAAGGATGTTGTATGTCTGTGATTTTGCCGCATGAAGAAGGTGGGCAATATATTTGGTGATTAGTATTTTCGGCATCACATGTTTGATGATGATAATAAAGTACTAATACAAGTACCATGAATACTTGGAGGAAGCAGGAAAAGGATTCCATTTCTCTGCTCATGACTAACTGATGCTGAAATGGATTAAAAATACATATATACTTGTTGTAACTTGTAAGGACAAAGTCAAAGTCATTATCAAAGAGTCCACAGAACCTGAGAAGGATCTTTTAGCCGTCCTTCATGACTTTCAATGCATAAGTTACTTATTAAGGACAAAATAGTAGTTGTTGACTTGATGGAAATTTTGTCGTGTTGGTCTTGGACTTGGAATATTCTTTATCTATATTTTTTTGCAGCATTATTTTCAACTTACAATTCATAGACTTATTAGTATATTTCTATTTTCAGCCTCCTCCAAGAGGGCTTGCTAAGATATATATGAAATTATACAATTTAGAAAAGTGATTCATTCAATTCAACATGTCACTCACAATCACAATACTAGTAATGATATTGCAGCTACTCAACCTTGGAATTGGTCTGAGTGATGCATCCATTGGATGTCACTTTAATCTCAATTGTAAACACAACACCAAGATTCTTGAATTTCCTACTTATCCAGTCCCTCTAAAATTCATCGTTAGGGACATTTATTACGAAATCCAAAGAATAGATCTATCTGATCCCAGAAATTGTTTATCTCAACTTTTACTTGATCACAACTTTTCATTCTTTTATCCTTTTAAGCCTTATCTCTCCAGAATTTCAGAAACTGTCAATATTAGTGTTTTCAATTGTTCTTCAGTAGTACAACTCAGAAACGACAATCAAATGGATGATGGTGTGCAAGATATCAAATCTTGTCCAATTTATGTCACTGATTCGGAATTTGAAACAATCGTTGATTCTGATCTTGTATACTGCATTAAACTGTTTGATCGTGTTTCTTCATTTGACGGAAATATGCTTCAATACAACAGACTTGAATTCACATGGTCTGGAACAAATTTTGACATAGGATGCTTGAAATGTGAACACAAATTAAAGAAGATTTCTTTCATTATTCTATCCACTGCAGGTTAGAGAGTGAGACATGTTTGTTCTTGTTCTTTAATTAATTTTTTATTATATATATAGCTGAGATTTTTAAGATATTAAATGCTAAATTTTCAGGTGTAATCATCGGTTCAGCTTTGTTAGTGCTTGTGCTCGGTGCTACTGTTCGAATTCATCACCATTTCAGGATGAAAGGGGAAGAACATACAAGAATCGAAAACTTTTTGAAGGATTACAAAGCTTTAAAGCCAACTAGATTCTCCTATGCTGACATAAAGAGAATCACAAATAAATTTAAGGATAAGATAGGAGAAGGAGCTCATGGAGCTGTTTACAAAGGTAAATTATCAAGTCAAATTCAAGTTGCTGTTAAGATGCTCAATAACGCAGAGGGAGATGGGAAGGAGTTCATAAATGAAGTGGGAACTATGGGCAAAATCCACCATCTCAATGTTGTTCGTTTGCTTGGCTTTTGTGCCGATGGATTTCATCGTGCTCTGGTCTATGACTTTTTCCCAAATGGTTCGTTGCAGAAATTCATTTCACCTCCTAGCAGCAAAGATAGTTTCCTTGGATGGGACAAGTTGCAACAAATTGCTCTAGGCATAGCCAATGGAATCGAGTATCTTCACCAAGGTTGTGATCAACGAATTCTTCACTTTGACATTAATCCTCATAACGTCTTGATAGATGA
>Ga0315914_1008431_pt1 | contig 13771 bp, 9 predicted proteins | sample MpolenodulesMG_FD_203920 | JGI IMG/M metagenome (GOLD analysis project Ga0315914, IMG submission 203920) | Medicago polymorpha root nodule microbial communities from Los Angeles, California, United States - elongated nodules | ecosystem: Host-associated > Plants > Roots > Nodule | place: USA...
AATATTGATAATTTTTTTAAGGACGAATATTGATTATACTATATATATAATTATAATTAATATATTATAATATTGTTTTTTACATCTTGATTAATTTTATTAAAAAAAATCTTGATAATTGTGGTTCGATTCTTTGATTTTTTTGTTAAATTAAAAATATTTAAAATTTCAATAATTGCTTATGTAATGTCACATCCAAACACCTCAATTTATGTAAGTACTTTTTAGTGTACATATTCAAACATAAATAACTTATCAAGTATAAGAGCTTATGATGTAAGCTCTAATGTTATAAGCTCTAATGCTATAAGCATCTATATAAGCTGTTTATCCAAACAGGGCCTATGTTTATACCCAATCAAAGTGCAAACTGTTTTTTTGTTCTATGTGGAAAAGAAAAAAAAAAGGATAATTGTATTTAGATTTTTGTACAAAGAGAAGGAGGAGAGAACTAGAGAGGTTGAAAAGAGATGGAAAAGAGAGATAGGAGAGTATCCATAAATAACATGTACAGAAGAGGATTTGCTCTTTTTTTTCTCATGTTTTTCAATCTCAACCGTTAAAACCATCTTTTTGCTATATTCTCTTTTTCCCTCTCTTTGCTCAAATCAAATTTAAAATTGTAACACTAAAATTTAAAGTAAACTATGAGATAACCAAAAAACAAGTAATAATTAGCGAGATCTCTCTAAGAAAAAAAAACTAAACTAATGAGATTAATTGTGATAATCAAAACAAGTAACCACTAACGAGATCAAGCTAAAAGAAAGTAAAAACTAACGAGATTAACTATCACGCACTAACAATTTTTCTTCTTCTTTCTCACATGCATCTTATCAATTAACATCATAATACCACTTATAGTTTAGTTTATAAAATATATTTTTTTTTTATAAATTTTATTGAATGCGTATGAAAAAATTTATAGTCAATGTATTCAATCCATAACTAAAAGAAGAAAAAAAAACTTATTTGGCATCCTACTCAAGAAAAATCATCAATATTCATTCAAAATTTAATTAAGTACAACACGATAAATGGAACCGCACTACTGCAAAAAAGAAAAACTTCCGTAATTAATCAAGTTGCTGACAATTTTTTGAGAAACTTGACTGATAATTTTGAGAAAAATGTACTCACTCTTCCGGCCCAAAATAATAAGTCATTTGCAACAAAAAAAAAATTGTAAAAAAGTGGTCCCAAAATTATTGAGACATGTTTCACTTTTCAATACAATATTAATCATTTTTTTAATTACCTCTAATTAATACAACTTTTATCATACCCAATTCAATATATTCAACTTTGCATATATGATAATGTGGAATGCATCAATACTTTACAATGCACTCAAAACCATTTTTCTCTCTTTTTCACTTATAGAAGTGTGAAATGAACAAAATGTTCAGTTATTATGGGACGGAAGGAAGCGAACATTAAACTAGTTTTAGCAAGCTCTTTATGGAAAGGCAAGCTAGTGAATGAAGACAGCAAAAAAAAGGTTCTAACACTCTGCAAATTTCCAATCTCTAGCTACCTTTAGACTTTGTATGTTGGCATAAACTAAAACATCTAATCATCATGATAATCTAAAATTACAATCTCACGGAATATATAGAAAGAATAAATGCTTACTCCTCTGTACATCGGTTTGGACCTTTCTGTCTCGGGGAAAATGAGAGGAACTCCAATGCTCAATAAATAACATTGAATTAAACTGAAAAAAAAAAATCCCGACTTTACAGAAAAAAAATCTTTCCTTCCTAATCATCGAAGAATAAGGGAAAACTCAGTTGTCAGAAATTTGCATCATCCTCTACAAATTTTGACAAAAACCCCAAAACCGAATTCTTGAGATCATCATCACTCATTCCTTTATCTCTGGTTTCAAAGACGCCCTTCATTATTCTCGTGTAAAGCCTTTCAAGTTGCGGGATGCTGTATTTTTCACTGCGCTTTACGAAACGCTGCTTAACAGACTCCACTTGTCTTGAAAATTCACCATCTAGCATTGTGATATCATGAAGGTGGCTCCCATCAGCAAGGTTATTTGTACAAGATCCATCCAAATCTCCATCGATTTCTATAGGTTCCATTCTTTCAGAATCCACATCTTGTGTCTGTTGCTGCTCCTGAGACGACTTTGTTGGTATTGAATCTTGCAACTTGTCTTCTGCTGTAATTTTTGAAGAAACATTAAAATTAGCATTTGAAAAGGAAGAAAGTAATCATAGGAAATCAAATAACACCTCCACCATTGGGCTGTTAAGCATGACCAAGCATATAAAGTAGAGCCAATATCATTTATGTTTGCAAGTATAACAAAGCATAAGAAAGGATTCAAAGTATGGAGATTTCACAATTTTCAAAGATGCCTCACTACTGTATGTGAGTGTCATGCCTCAAACTACTTATGATGGGTTAAAACATCCACACTTATTGCTTGTCCTAGTTAGGAATGTAGGATAATTTTCCACACATTTGTAGTCCAAACATTTGATATTGAGAACAGATTCATATTCCAAAGGCCATACCTGCATTTATACCATCACCGACCTTCTTGGTCCGCTTCAACACTTCGTAACCCTGATCCAGATTAACCTCTGGTTGGACATGACGAAGTCGAGCACTCGTTCTAGTAGTGGTGGCCAGCTGTACAACAGGAGTAGCAGGGAATGTAGTATCCCCTAATTCATCAGGCAAATGCGCTGGGCCACCTTGGCTAGCAATCTTGTCACAATATGCAGCCAGTGCTGGGTCCATCTGAGAGAGCATCCCGTGCACCTGAAAAAACGTGATGAAAGAGAGAGTAAGATGAAGAGCATTTTCCAGACAATAGTCGACATCTAAATCTGCAATGTAAAACTTAAAGAGAAAGTTCAAGTACCGTATCACGGAGCTCACAAGCTCTACTGACAATCCTAGTACCATTGTAGTCGTCTCCATTGTAAGCCTGAATTACATTAAAAAGGATCAAACAAGGAACATGCTTTAAATTTTGAAAGTAGTGTATGAAGCATTCGCAACAAATTTATTTCAGCACTGATTGCAATTGGTTATAACAATAAAAATGATCATGCATTCTCCATTACCCAGACACAAAAATGACCCAATCCAATCAAAAATAGAACTCAAGGTACAAGATGCATGCCTTTGCATTGGAAACAATAAGATCAATGTCCTGCAGGAATGCAGCACATGTAATATAGTTGCCGTTATCAACATGCTGCAAGATGGTGGCAATGTCCATTGGGTTCTGTATAATTGAGCGATAATTAGGCGCATCTTCATCTGAGACTGGAAAATGGAAGGCATTAAATCGTTTGTCATACAATATCCTGCAGTAGGAACACAAAACATGAGAGTCATACAATATCCTGCAGTAGGAACACAAAACATGAGAGAGAGAGAGAGAGAGAGAGAGACAGAGGTGTCAATATGCCAAGTGAAGCCAACAATTGTACAGAAAGCATAGGTTAACCTACCGGTTGCAAACATCTCTGAGGCACATTCGCAATCTACGAAGTGCATGCTGCTCAGCTTCAACCTTTGCTTTTAGCTCAGATGCCTTTGGACCACTAGCCAATTTTGGTGCCCTGGGAAGTTCAGAAAGGCGTTTTGCATCCTGGGATTTCTTGCTGATTCGCTCCAACAATATCGACATAGCAGCTTCTATTAAACGATCAAAAAACAAGGTCCTATCTTCAGTAGATGGCATGTTCACTTGATAACTGTTCAAAAGGGAGAGAAGGTGAACATATATAACCAGAAACAAAATTGTAAGCATGAATGCTTTTCAGGTTTAAAGAAGAATAATAAACTAATATTCACTTGGCCTTAGTTTTTGAACCAACAGTTATTCAAATACATTTTTTGAACCAACAGTTATTCAAATACATGTGGGAATAACAAACTATAGAAACTCTTGTAAAGAAAGATGGCACCAAATATTAATAAGAAGCATTAGTATTTGCAGTGATGTGATTTACACCTCTTGCTAAATCATCTGAAATACATTCAATAGTGATGCATGAAAAGCAATGTAATGAAGATTTTTGAGAAAAATACTAAAGAACTTGATAAAATGGTTTCTCAAAACATCTACTATCATCAAACTTGAATGTTTTCTTTTCTATATAAAAAGCATGTCTTGTGGAACTACATTACTAATTTTTACCATACACAACCATCCATAATAAAATATATTTGTGTGCATCCAAAGCGCTGCTATAAAAAGGAAATCTAGAGGAACTCAGATTAAATATTTAATGTAATTTAGATTAATCGTACACTGAGCGATGAGGGAAAACTGAAGTGGGCACTTCCTCGACATCAGCAAGTGCAGCTGAGGATGTACCAAGAAGTAAGATAGGTAAGTCAGATGGCAATTCTTCTAGCATAGTCAGGAGAACGGCTCTGAGCTGTTCATGAGCCTGCATGATTAGTAAACCAATCCAACTCAGAGGCCAAAATAAAGAAGCAATACAGTAACTAGGAACTCATCAGAATGAGATATAAATTTTGGGCAAGCAGATCAGTTCATTTACAAGATATGTACTCACAGTTTCCCACCAAACATCAAACTGTGGTAAATAAAGAATTGATGGCGTTGTTCTTCTAGCTTCACCAAATATATGTACCAACGCCTCCTCCGGTGTCTTTGCACTAGGATCTGACAGAAGAGATGGAAGTCCTAATGAATGCACAGGAAATTTTTCCAGTTCATGTAAAACCGCAGGCCCAAGATGATCCTGTTACACTAGAGCAGTAAGTATATTCAGTTTTAGGTTGTTTTAAAGCATAGTTTCAATAATATAAAAAAGTTCCAAGATAATTACCAGCCCTGTGCCTTCGCCACCACAAAGTAGAAGCCTAGGTCGATATACAAGTGGAATCGCAGACCCGTACGAAAGCATTGACAGTTTGGTCAGTTCTGATGCAACAGATACTGGAGGGAAAATATCAGATATAGTACCCATGACTTTCTCTAGATGTCTCTGAAGACATGGTTGAACTACTAGAGACAATGGCCTAGAGTGCACAATAGCTCCTCTATGAGCAGCAGGAGTAATTGTAGACATTGCTTCAATAAAATGATACTTTTCTACCGTGATAGAATCAACATCAATTAGAAATTTGTCATCACTTGTATAAACCTGTGGATATTTCTGACGGAAAGCACGAATAGCCGCTTCAGTACAGAGAGCCTTTAGGTCAGCACCACAATAACCTACACAACTAGCTGCAAGTTCCTTTTTGAGTTCCTCTGGAGGAGGGTGCTTCCACTTACGAGTATGAATGTCTAATATTTCAGCACGTGCCTCACCACCAGGCAAGGGAAAGTTAAATTCACGATCAAATCTGCCAGGGCGTCGCAAGGCTCCATCAATAGCATCAATCCTGTTGGTAGCTCCAATCAAAACAACCTGTCCACGAGAATCAAGCCCATCCATCAAAGCAAGCAAAGTGGACACAATGGAATTGTGAATTTGTTCTGACTTGCTAGATCTCACAGGTGCAAGTCCATCTATTTCATCAAAGAAGATAATAGAAGGTTGATTCCTTTGTGCTTCCTCAAAAAGAAGTTTCAGTTGTCTTTCAGCCTCACCAACCCACTTGCTTAGCACGTCTGCTCCTTTGCGCATGTAAAAGCTAACCTTCTGACCAGCTTTTGAAGCAGCACAAGCCAAAGCTCTTGCAATCAATGTTTTCCCCGTGCCAGGGGGCCCACATAACAACACCCCCCTAGGTGGAGTTATGTGGTAACTTGCAAAAAAATCTGGATACAATAATGGAAAGAAAACCATTTCCTTTAGAGCATCAATGTATTCAGAGAGCCCACCTATATCATCAAAACTTACACTCTCATCAATTTGCAAGGGTTGGATATCTGCCCCTCCCTTAGAGCTTGGACCAGCAGTTTGAATCCCTGAAGTTAGTGTGGCAAAGGCATCACCCTGATGACCCCAACCTGATGCAGCAAGGTTTAATCCCCAAGCTGTTGTTCCATGTGTGTCTACGCCCCCAAAAAGAAAAGGTGGTCCAGATCTGCTGCCACCACGACCCCATGGAATAGCAGGGCCTTGGTCCAACTCATCCACAAGAAGGGAGTCATCAGAATCTTCAGGCCTTGTTAAGCGATGGCGCTTGTGAACTCGTGATCCACCCTTCCTTACATCCCTGTTGACCTTAGTTCCCATACCTTGATGTAAAACTCTTCGTGGAGACCTTGGCCGCGCTTTCCCTTCCTCCATAGAGAACCTGCGGACCTCTGCACGATTTCGAAGATCGTAGCGCCTTCTTCCATCCTGTTCTTCACCGTCTTCATCATCACCATCTTCATCACCATCCTCATCGCCTTCATCCTCGCCTTCATCTTCACCCTCGGCATCCCCCTCCATCTCATTACGATCATCTTCTGCATCATTTTCCTCAACATCATTTCCATTTTCTGTTTCATCTTGTTCAACCTTTCCCTCTGAAAGGTCTTGATCATCATCTGATTCTGATATTAACCTTTCTCTACCAGCAGCCTTCGATCGACGAGGCCGTAGACCTTCACGTCGAGGAGTTGGTTTGGCATCCACTCCTCTTTTGCGCTTAGAAGATATTGCATCATCCCGGCTGACACTGTTGCTAATCCGGTTTCTCAACGGTCGATATGAGGGTCTCTGAAACATGGTTAGATACTTTAGCAATAATTACAGATAATTCAAGCTTTAAAACTCAATACTTTATATCAAAAACCCACCATTAAATCAGCATCCTCAGATCCAGAGCTGTCTGCGAACTCCATAAGATTTACATTAACTCTTCTCTCCCTGGTTGAGCGCCGAAGGTTGGCAGAGCCAGACTGTGAATAGAAGCACAGATAACACAGCTCAGGGATTTAAAACGTCCCACATAACAAAACTGAAAGAATTGATGTTATCATCTAATCAAATTCAGAAAATGACGTGATTACATACAATAAGAGAAATACACACAGAAGTTCATTACTAGAAAAAAATTTATCCAACATTACTTATTCAGCTTATTTTCTGAAGTCTTTTTAACAAATCATGCCAATTCATCAAAAACAATTAGTTGCATCCATCGAAGTTGTCGACAGAGGACAAAACAATGAAATGAGGAGAGAACTACTGTTATCTAGATTATCTTCATGCTAGTTGGCTAACATCCATAACTTCAGAATGCGGTCATATGCAGACAATCATAATATCCATAAAAATTGTAGGTTTAGATGTTGTTCATTTTAATACATACGCACGGATAAAAAAAAAAACCAAACTCACACCAATAGGTGCAGAGACAAACATTTCGAGTGTGAGCGGATTCATCTACGCCCTTTCAGAATAAAAGAAGTACAGAAGAAAATTATTGAAGTGCATGCAATTGTGAAGTATCATTTGTCTCTGAAATAACCTAAAAATCAAAAGAAGCATCATTTTTTAGGCCTGTAAATATGTAGGGAGATCATTTGTCTTTTGTTGATTTTGTTCTATCAATTACCATTGCCCAAGTAAAAGTCTTGATATTAGAGTTGGTGGGAACTTTGGCACTTGAAAGAATGAGACAAATAGAGGAACATTCTAAACTGGAGGGCAATGAATAAGAAAATGGAACAAAGATTTACATGTATAACATGGAGATGCATCCAAAAATCAAAGCTAATAGTCAAGCAAATGAAAATGGTGAGAAGCACCAAAGCTATCTGATTAAAAACAGGTGCATCGGCTCCTCTATCATTAGGGTTTACAAAAACTACGAGAAATTCTTAAGAGCTGTTAAAACCCGGTTGTTGATCCCTGCCATAAAAGATTCGACAAAGTTTTACATTGGCTAAAAATGTGATCGGAAACTAAGGAACCAACAGGGTATAGATCACTAAGATATAGTTCTTTCACAATAGACTCAACTCACTTGGCATCTTATAAAGTTATAAAGTTATAATTGACAAGGAAAATAAACAAAAAAATTTAAAAAGCTGCACAAGTTTTGACAAATTATAAATGTGTTCTTTAATTCCATAGATATCCAATATATATCCACAAAGTAACTTAGAGGCGGAAAAATGCATGACACAATGTCATGCCTGATATTCCTAATGATTTATGTATAAAACCATTCACTTTAATTAATAAAGTAACAATATTCTGAATAATTATGCTTCTTGAACATATTTGAGATGCAGACACTTACATTATTATTTGAATCGCGTGCTTTCCGATTCCCTGGACGCAACATCTTAGCAATCTGGGAAGCTGCTGTTCTTGTCTTATTCTTGCTTTTCCTAGGGCGCCGAAGATTTGAGTTGTAATACAAGAATGGTGCACGGTTATAAACTGGTGGCCTCGTCTTGATCCTATCACTTGTGCGCACTGGCCTGGAATCAGGATCATCTTGGCTAGAACGTTTGGGATTCATGAATGAATGCTAAGTTTTGTGATTTACAAAATCACAAGTTCAGCATCTCTCAGTCAGTTACACCTGAAAAAAGAACAGAGTCTACAGCAATCAAATTTTGACATAACATAAGCACCAGAAAATATCACAAATTTTGCCAAAAACAATAAACCAACGGTAATTGAATATTCTCATCAAACTTGTGCTTAACTGCAAAATGAATATTAATAGGAAAGCAGTTCTTTCTTGAACATTTCTTCTTGGTTAAAGCATATTATTGACATGGGCATGAAACAATTAGAGACTTCACCACAGGTTCATGCAAAAACATTTTGAAACTCATACAATTAACATTACGGATAAACAACAACGAGAAAGACAACAATGACAAAAGCCTTTTCCCACTTGCAGTGTATAACCATTGACTTATTCATATTCTATGGAACTATTATAATTTATAAGCCTTACAACACAGAACGCATGTAAGTGCAAACCATAAGACTTTGTTTGCGAGATGGGTTTTGGAGGGAAGGGCTTACTTTTCTATTTTAAATTTAGGACACTATAAAATATCTTTAAAGACGGATTTAGTGTGATTGCAGTAGTATTATACGATCATTTATCATATTGTTTAAATCATTTTAAAATATCAAATATATATCAAAACATAGACTTAGCCCTCCGAAATCCATTCCCTCCAAAACTCAACTCCTAAACACACCCTAAGGGGACAATGAACCCACCAAAACCAAAACCAGAAATTCAAATCTCAAATTAGGGTTCAACATTGAATATATCTAGTATTTACAATACAAGTGACAGATTCTAAACCTAACCAAAAGTTTTTCCCTCCAAAACCCAACTCACAAACACACCCTAATGGCACAATGAACCCACCAAAACCAAAACCACAAATTGCAATCTGAAATTAGGGCACAACATTGAACATATCTACAAGTAACAGATTCCAACATGCAAACACAAAATCAACCTAGAAACAAAAACAACATTTATCATAACAATAAATTATCACAAAAATTAAAAAAATTAAAATATATATATAAAAAATAATAATAAATAAGCATTTGCAATATAAACAGAGAAACGAATGATAACAACAATAACGAAGACAAAAACACAGTCCATTTCATAACATGATAAAGCTTATACAAATTAAGTCCATTCCAATGAGTGAAGTTCACAGTTTATCAGAAACAAAAAAAATTAAAAAAAAATAAAAATAAAAAAGTAATGAACGATGAGAAAACGAATGATGAACCTGATCGCAGAGAATGAAGAAATGTATGAAATTAGGGTTTGTGAAGAAACAGTTGAATTTTTTTTCAGAGTCCAAAACCAAAAACCCTTTCTCTTTGTTCTGTGTTTTTTTTCTCTGCTTTTGTGTGTGTTAGTTTTCTCAATTCTCAACTTCACCCGTTATATTTTGTTTAGTGTAGTACAACCCGGATCCGTATGCGCAACCCGTTATTTTTGACCCATTCAGTTAGTAACATGTGTCTCGTAGTTTATTGGGCCGTTTTCAAAACTGTAACGTTTGGGAAAATAACTATATACACCACCGAAATTTATACTCATACTCCTTCTACAATCTTCATATCTAAACTGTTATATAACTTCTCCCTCAACACCAAAACTGCCATATCCCACTAAACCATTTCCCTTGGTAACTAACCGTGTACACTAACAATTGAAACCATACATCATTTTTTTTATTTATTTTTTTCTTTTATCACTTTTCTAAAGTTAGTCTTGATTTTTTATCCTGCATATTATGTTTCTTTCTCTTTATTTTACTAATGTTTGTTTAGCTGGGTAAATCAAGAAGATGCGAGTAAATTGAGGTGATATTTATCATCGTTTTTTTGTTAAGAGATCGAACTTTTCTTTTATCCACATCAAAGATCTTCCAACATTTTAACGCTTCTACTTAGAAAAAGACGAAACTTTTTGTGCGTATATAAACGATCTTCAAGAAAAAATACAAGTGTAATATTTGTTATATAAACAGATGATAAAAAGGTTAACATTTTCCTTTAAAAAAAATGTTACCAATAGTTATTCAAATGTTTGACTGCTACTTCTATAATTACGACAAAATATAAATGAAACTTTATTCAAGCCATTCAAATGTTTGACCGCTACTTCTATAATTACGACAAAATATAAATTAAAGTTTATTCTACGTACTCCAAAACTCTCATTGTACACCCTCCGTCGTAAATTGTAAGGAAAAAAAATTTAAATCACATTTATTAAAAAAACTAAAACATAAGAATTTAGAGTATAGTTTTTTGTATTTTCTTTTGAATAAGTTTCAAGGGAAGATGTAAAACAATTTTCATTGACTATTGATTATGGAGAAAATGGAAGAGAGAAAAAATTGAATGTAATTTGCATTTAATTTCATGAGAATAAGCAAAAGTTTTTCTTGATAATGATGATTTTTAAAAATAAACAAGATTAAATAGGATAAAGTTTGTCTTTTTTACTTACATTTTGGGACAACGAAAGTGAGTATTTTTCTTACATTTTTTAAACTAAAAAATTTAAAACTAAATAGGTAGAAAAAGAATAGCTTATGAAACTTTTCATCATATCCTTATTTCACTAAACATTCTCAAATAAGTAGCACTATTCAACTTTATTCTTACTGCATTTTAACAATGGCATCAGACTCGTTTCAAAAGAGAAAAAACACACACCCTATTAACTCCACCGATAACATAGTTATTGCCTCCATTAATAACATTAAGACTGGAACTTGAAGATTCGTATAATCCGTTTGTGGACTCTGCCATAATTCAAAAATTCATATGAACACTGTTTAGAGATGATTTTAATAGATGAAAAGGTATACAATCAATTATCATTTTTATCTAAGTCACCAATGTTTTACTCTTATTTAAATCACAACAAATTCAAATTGATGTGCATCTACACTTACTAAATATCTTGTGAGATATTTTACTGCTGTCTAATCATGCATGATTTGAGGGTTAGAGAATCATTTTCACAAAGTTTTCATCATTGAATTAAAAACATTACATTGTTGTATTCGTAGATTTTTTTGTTTGTTAAGAAAACGAGTATTCACACACTTTTTATGTGCTTCAATTATGTTTTGTTTTCATGACCGTGTATTTAATAAATGGTATCTTCTAAATGAAAAAACATGACATCCGTGTTTGTCGGCCAAGGAGAAATGTTATTGGCTAAAGGCTCCGGACAAAGAAAAATCGTGTTAAATAGCAATGCTCTTTGTTTTTTTTTTGGAAGGGATTATATTATGTTTTGTTATTATATGTACTAACAAATTGAAAAACAAACAAACTAATCTTTTCGTTCTAAATTTCAGTTATTATGATAGTGTGGAAAGATTCACGCCACATGAAGAAACAACTTATCGCAAAATTTAAAGAAAAGTTCGAAGAAGGTTCAACTTATATTCAAAACTAATTCATTAAATTACAATCCCCTCAAAAAATAATTCAAAAAAACATATACCTCATTACACGCTTTCTAATTTAAAAGTGCAACCAATATCAAAGACATTCACACCACTATAGTAAAATCTTTGTTTAAAATACATCTACTATTAGGTAGAATTCTACAAAAATTGCATGTGAGAGTCAACCTTATAATCAAACTTATTTTATCTTATTACAATTATTAAAGCAAAAACTTTCTTTATGGCCTTCATATTATTTTTGTTTCTTCTAACACTTTGGGGTCTGTTTAGTACGCATGATATGATAGAGACAGAATATGATAAGAAGGGGGATAATGATATGATACATTTATCATATCATGTGTTTGGTACACATATGATATGAAAGATGATAACATTATTTTATAATATCATATGTTTAGTGTACGCTTATTATTGATTATTGATAATAAAGATACAAAATTATGATTTAACATTACTACCAAAATTAAATTAAAAGGAACAGAACAAATCTTGTGGGTATTTCAATTAACGTGATTTGTTTTTTTTTCCTTTCAATTGTAATATGGATTAGGATACATGGAAAGTAACAAAAATAGAGAAGCACAAAAGCAAGGGAACAAACAGTATTTGTACCGATTGAAGCTATAGTGAATAAGCGATTGAAAAAAAATTGAATTTGTTGATCAAAGGAAGGTCATGATGATGAGCGATTGAAAAAAAAAATTGGGAATCGAAGGAAGAAGGTTACACGAGAGATGAGGAGGCTGGATTGGGAATCGAAGGAGGTAAAGAAAATAATACGTGCGCCTGGTGATTAACATATGCTATCCGGTTGCTAATCCAATAAAAAATAAGGATTAGAATTACAAAGGGTAAATAGGATAGGATTAGTAATAGGTTTAATTTATCATATCCTATTGGTGCACCAAACAATGGATTTAAACAGGATAGGATAATTTTATCATATCTTGCCTCCCTATCATGCGCATCAAACAGACCGTTAGGGATTTGAAAAAAGAGGATGGAAATGACAAACATGATGAAGTTGTGGGACTTTTTTTGGGTTTGAAGAACTCTGAAAATTTACTTTCGGGTTTTGTATTTTGAAAAAGAAATTATTAATAATAATTCTATATGGACTTGCACCCCAGCATTTTTTAAGATAAGTTAGCCTTTTTCAACTGATTTTTTGCCTACGTTAAATTAAGATGAACACAGTGGTATCCCTGTAATTTAATTGGGTATGTACTCATCATCCAATTATGTAATGCCACGTCATATTTTTTTATCAATTTATTTAAAAAACAAATTTTAAATAAATTTTACCTATCGGGTACCTAACCAAATTTCAGGGTATCTATATTTTAAATTAATTTAGCTTAGATGCACTTTGATCCTCCTTTATTTTAATTTGGTTTAAAACAATGGAGTTTTGGTCCCTCAATTTACCTTCTTTTTCATTTAAATTTTGGTCCATCATTTCATTTTTTTTTATGATGTGGTCTATTTATTTATCATGTGATCGCTCTTGTTAGTTTTTTTTTTTTACTAACATGGATATTATTCATTTATCATGTGTCGCTCTTATTAGTTTTTTTTTTTTGCTATCATGGATAAATGTGACCTAATAAGCGTTTTTATGTCGTAAATGAATGTATTAAAAATTATCTAAAAATGATACGAGGACCAAATATCAGAAGAAAAAAAAAAGTTAAATAGGAGAACCAAAAAATCAATTTTTAAAATTGGTGATCAAAAGTATATTAAAACCAATTAAATTTACATAATGTGATTTGTGAAACTATTTGCATATATCCAAATTTGTAAACTCTTGCTTGAAGAAGCTCTATACCTCCTTGACATTCAAGGAGGTATTAAAAAAGGTAATGTTAA
>Ga0315914_1008439_pt1 | contig 13760 bp, 8 predicted proteins | sample MpolenodulesMG_FD_203920 | JGI IMG/M metagenome (GOLD analysis project Ga0315914, IMG submission 203920) | Medicago polymorpha root nodule microbial communities from Los Angeles, California, United States - elongated nodules | ecosystem: Host-associated > Plants > Roots > Nodule | place: USA...
AAGCTTTAGATCCTTCCAATGATGTAATCTCACTACCCAAGGTGATTACAATGTTTATCCCAACCCTAGAGACCCCCCTTACAAAGATACTCAACCCTCTAGTTCCCCCCTTTGTAAACCCTAGGCCTCTAGCTTCAGCTCTCTTCAAAAAATCTGTAGAAACCACTTAAATACTAGTCACAGCAGTCCAAAATCGTGTCACGATTTTGTCCAATCGTGTCGCGATTGTCTCTGAACAACCGTTGTGACCAGTCCCTTTCAGGGAAACTTGGTGAGGAAGCTGTTGAATCGCGTCACGATTTCCCAAATCATGTCACGATTTTCCATCTCAAAAGACCACCCTCTCTGAGTCGAAGTGTTGGATTCGGTTACCTAAATTGATTCAGCTCATTTCTCTCGTTTTTTGGCAGGCTTAAATGTGGTTGATGGTCCACTTTACTATCCTAATAGATGTTTTTTTAATAATATCCTAATAGATGATTATTGCCTTGGATTAATTTACATGGTTGATTGACTAGAAAAATTATGTTGGTCGATTTACTTTGAGGCTTATTTTATGTTTTTGGGTATGTTTTGTTTTTTATTTAGTTTTATTTGTTTGATGTTGACGGATTTCTTTTATTTTGAGATTTTTGTTTTGTACAATTTTGAGATTTGTTTAATGTTGGTTTATAAGTTACAATAATGGGAGCTAGATTCCAAAGAAGTTGTGGATAGTTTCCCTAGTATTGGGTGTGTTGTATCTGATTTAGGAGCTATCATTAGAGAATGCATAAGTACATTCTCATCCTTCTTTACAAAGTTGAAGGTAGAGTTTATTAGAAGACAAGTTAGACAATTGCATTTTTGACATTCTAAAGTTTCTAATAACACAAGTAAATTACTAAAATATCCACAGTGGTAGTTAACCACCGTTGGGTTATAACTACAAAACTAGCGGCAGTTAACTTACTTGTGTTGCTAAGACATATCACATATCAGAAAAGCAATCCTCGACAAGTTAATGAGGTGCTCATGGACTTGTTAGGACGGACACATCTTACGTTAGTTTCCACTACTTTACTAAATCACCTTATTGTATTCATGATGTTTTATTAAATGAAATAGTTTGTTTCAACTATTAATTAATTATGATACTGAATTTGTTAATTATGTTGTTTAATTTATTGATTGTGTTGTAGTTGTCTCACAAATTTGTTTTTACCACAGTTTTATTTGCTATCGTATTATTTTTTTAACTATTTTATATTTTTTTTATATAGTTGTATCTAAACAAGCTAAATTATTTTATTATTTCTAAAAAAAATGATTTTTATCATGATAAAAATAAAGACAAAATAGATTATGATGTTTTAAAAAAATGTCAGAAAATAATCTCTAAATTATTGAATGTCAAAATCATTTATATTTTAAAAGACCCTTTTTTTCATAACTAATTTTTTTTTTAAAAAAAATCACTTATTTTTCTTTTCTAGATAATTCCCAATAAAAAAAAACAATAATGTCACATTCTAATCTTTTGACGTCTCAACGTTTTTTTTACTTTTTATATTTATTTTAACAAAAAGTTCATTTTAAAGGATATGGAAAATAAATGTCAAAAGATTGAGGTGATATTTAAATCGAGTTCAATTTTTAAGTTGGATACCATTCAATATTTATACCGCCGGTATGAAGGAATTCTTAACCAAACTTCACCCGATCGAACACCAAGTTATTAGGTTCTCGATCCTTTCATGCTGGTATAAATCCTGAATGGTACTCCACTATGCGCTTGATTAGAATTATTCAATCATGCCAATTTCCATACTAGGCGAGTGTGATAAGCAAATGTGGATGTATGGGAAAATGTCTTAAAATTTTGATTAGCCTTTCTCTCTTTCTCTCAGACGATGTAAAATGAAGTCTTCAATGGTGAACTAACTCGACAAAAGAAAATGGTGAGTTGGGTACAGGGAACGAAAGCAATTGTAAGAACATTCTCTTTCTAATACTATCTTTGACATACTCTTTTGCTAGTGTGTATACCCGTGCAGCGCACGGGGAAAATATTTATACTTTTTATATCAAATTGTGTTAAATTTAACAAAAGGTTCCAAGAGTATACTATAAACGCGAAAAAAAAACACATAAAAATAAGAGAATTTGTAAGCTTCATGGTGTATTTAAAATAAATTTGAATAATCATAGCATAAGATGTGCTAATAATAAGAGCAATAAAAACCGGTTTAAATATACAATGTCATGCTCTTCAACGTTAGTGACATAGATTCAATACTCTGACACACATTAAATATACAATGTCACATCAGTTCAAAACTTACATGTGCAATTTATGAATAGAATCTAAATCATTTTTAACGTCGCAGTATTTGACACATAGGTTTACCAAAAATTGCCTCTAAAACAAATTGTGGAACAAAATGAAGCATTAGAGAGGAATCACCGTCTTTTACAACATACATAATTCCTTACATGAAGAATATAATGACCCTTACATGAATTTTACATAAAGCCTAAAGACAATGCCACAAAGACAATGCCACAACTCTTAAGATCTCCTCAAACTTGTATCTTTATTATTCTTTCAATCTGCATTGTTGTTGCAAGCTTCACAACATTGACTTCAGCTACTTCAGACACATTCAAAACGCAATAACAGATGATGAAGAATCTATGTATCAAATATGGCACAGAATTGTCAAACAAATGCCCAATATTTTAATCCCAACAATATAAATATAACTAATAAAATAGGAGCAATGAGAATTATCATGAATTTAAATTATTCATAATAGATAGAATTAAGAAGTGGAAAACGAAGATTAGCATCACATGAGGTACATGTACATCAAGAATTACAGGAATTAATGTTTCAGCCAAAAAACAAATACCGAACCATTGATCAATTATAATCAGCCAAATCAAGGAGAAAAGGTTAGCATTATACAAAGAAGGCGCTAAAGGTTTACTACAATGACAATGACAAAGTGATTACAAGATTTATAATTATAAGTATTATAAACATGTAGCTAGGGCGACTGGAACAGAGTAACCATATATAGTTTTATACACCAAGTTAATTAATTTTTTAAGCCATTAGGAAGTTTTCTTAAGGTGCATATAATCATTTGTCATTATATAATTACCATATGATTATTTGTTAAAAAACACTAAAGTACCATATGATAAAGCTGAAGTAGTTTATTAGTTCACCGACAATAGTGGCACAAAATTTATAGTAGTAATAGATAAAGATAATTTTGCTTTTTATAATTCAAAGATATGTTTATATGAAATAATCAAAGTTAGTGAATCACATAGGTAAGCATACATCCTGTAACTTGTGTCATTTGGACACCCATTTCACATTAAATTTTGATAACAAATAGATTGTTAACACATTTTAAATATATTATGTTTGTGAATAAATCTTACTCCCTCCGTTTCAAAATACATGTCCATTTTGAAGAATAATTTTGTTTCATTTTACTTGTCACTTTAAAGTTTCAATGCAACATTAATTGTTGGTTTATCAATAATACCCTTATCTATGTATTGTAGAGAGAGAAATAATAGAATAGAATAATAAATAGATAAAGGTATTATAGAAAAAACACAAATAATTTTATCAAAAATAACAGAATTTATTTGATTCCTTGGTATGTGTAATGTTCTCAAAATGGACAAGTATTGTGAAACAGAGGGAGTATAAAATTTAGCAATTTGTTAGCCATCAACTAAACATAGTTAACCACACAATTTTCAACTATCTATTAAAAGCATTAAAATTAGGTTCACAATCATAGTTAATATTCAAAATTTTGTCTTGCTGAGGTTCATGGGCGGCTTCTTTGCAATTTTTTATGTAAATCCCTATAAATTTCTTATATAAACCCCTATAAAATGGGCAATTTCTTTAGATCTTTTAATTATTTGCTTACAATTTCTTATATAAACCCCTATAAATATATTGCAATTTTTTTTTGCCCACGCTTTATAATAATCTGGCTCCAATATTGTCATGTTTTTATCCACGCTAACCACATTCAGTTTAATTTAATGATCATAGTTGATGTCAAAGTATTGTTTCTCATATATCACTTCACATAAGCAAAATGTACGTGAAGTTGGTATACATTACTTTCAAATTATATTTCATTCCATTTGAATATTATAGGGGAATTAGTCACTTTAGTCCCTAAATGGCAAAGGAGTAGTCCCTTTAGTCCCTGAATGCAAAGAAATTGCAAAACAATCACTGAATGTAGACTCTATTAGTCAATTTTATGGACTAAAGTGACTAACGGAGTCTATTCAGAGACTAAATTGATTAACAGAGTATGCATCTAAGGACTAAATTGACTAACAGAGTCTATATTCAGGGACTATTTTGCTATCTGCATTGAGTGACTAAAGTGACGACTCATTTCCTATTCAGGGACTAAAGTGACTAATCTCCCAATATTACATAGTTGTGGAAAGTTTGGAATTAGTTTGACTTTACCAATTGTTTCGCACTTGATGTTCTCGATCATGCTTGCCAGTTCTTCTCTCTAAAAGCCAAAGGATAAAAACAGAACAACCTCAGATCTAACGCGTTTTCACAAAGATTTAGTGTTCATATCTAGAAATGAACTCATTCAACGTTACCTTGTATTCATCACCTATTATCTTCATTGACTTTGTTCATGCTTGTTTATGGAAAACATTTCAATTACAAACCACAATACATCAAGTTTCAGAATACAAAATGATATCAACAAACATAAATGATAACTGAACACATTTTTTGGAACAATACAGACACCAACATATAATTATACTGTATATTCCGTCTTTTAACACTATTACTTTATAGTCCATTTTTCTTGCTGTTTTTTTAATTATTTTTTCTTTTTCATTTTCTTGCAACCCTTATCTCTTTTCTCTTTCGCACCACCACCATCGGCTCTGCAACTCAGTGGTCGGCCGCTCATTCTCCTCAGATCTGCAACACAAATGGAATCAAAGAAATACAGATGAATAGGAGATCTAGAATGAATGAAAGATAGACAGCAGGAGGTGGTGGTGTGAATTTCGTCGGCGGTGGAGGTTCAGAATGGACGATGATGGGTCTTGGACAGTGGCTGAACGGATATCCGGCGATGGAGGGAGGTGGTTAGTGTTGGACGGAGGTGGGGAGGGTGGTGGACAGGGGCGAACCCACCCCCCAGCTAGCATGGGCACTAGTCCAAGCTCAGCTTCTACTTTCTTTGTAGCAAGCCCAACCATTACTAGAACCTCTCGCGTTTCCTGCGGATTTTGGTGTAAATTTCGCAGAAAACATGATTTTGCCAAGGATTTAGGTTCCCAGGTAAATGTAATACCTTCGTGGGTAATTATTTCCTTAGGATTTTAGGATCCGCAGGAAAGGTATATCCGCAGGAAGGAAGTAACATTATACGGGAAATCTATAAAAATTATCCGTAGGAAATGTGCAATTTTTGCCCAGGCTCTCTGCCACTGGTGGAGGAAGACAAGAGAGAAGGTACAAGAAAAGAAGAAAGTTGATGGTGGTGAGTGTTAAGGAGGAAGAAGAGAGGAAGAGAGGAGGATGGGGAGTTTTGCACACGCAGAGAGAAGATAGGAAGATGATGGGTGAGAAGTATTTACAACAATGCCAATATTTTAAGGTTGAAAAGTCTAAATTGCCCATGGTGTCCACAAATATCCGCCTTATTACTACAAATCTCCACCTCCACCATCTCCTTCCCCTCCCTCGCCATTTGTATGGAGTTTGGATGTTTGAAAAACAAACAAGAGGTTGATGGAAGGAAAAGTTATCTTTAAAGAGATAATAGAAAGAATTGATTTACACTACAAGAAGATATAAGAATCTCAGTGATGATTAATTCAAATGCATGAGCTTGAAACACGTTTCAAATGTTTTCTTATATGTTTTGCAATGATGCAAGTAATGTTGAGCCTTTGATCTCTATTTATAGAGTTTTTGGGCTCATGTAGCTACGGTTGAGCAAATATTAATGAACCGACCAAAAACCGAATAGACCGTGATCAAATATAAGGCAACGGTTGGATTGATACGGTTATTGGATTTATTCGGGTGAAAAATTAGGATAAACACGGATTAGTGTGGTCGAAATCGGTTCTTAATTTTCCAAACAATCGGTAATTGAGACCGACCGAATCACATGACTCATAAGTATATAGTCAATAAAAAAATTGTTTACATGGTGAATGGTGGGACATCGACTGAACAACTTGCATTTGATGTGAAAAGAATGAAAAAAAAGTACACCTATAGCTTGTATAGTCTGAACAATAGACTAAAGGTGTGAATAATTTTTTTATCATTAATTTACTTTTATTATTATTTATTATTGTGACTTCATATTTATGTGGTCTTTAGAGAAATAACTCTAATGAGCAATTGCAATCCACCATAAGCACCAGCAGTTCAGTACCACCAAAAAATGGCACCCTCCATTGCGTTGAGGTACGTTGAAGAAAAGAACACACCACATCACATGTGGCTTGAAGGAATGGTGGCTGGTGTGGCGTACGGACTCTTGTGAAAGATCTATTTCTTCTTACAAAAGAACTCTTTTCTCCATCTATAACTTCTTTAATTTTTTTTCTTGTGAATTTTTCATTTTCATCAAACATAGAATGAAGATGATATCTGGTTATACCCGTTCAAATCCGTCCGACTTGCCCGACACCCGAAGCAACCGACACCTGACTGAACCGTATGGTATAATGGTCGGAAGCAGGTGACCTTATGTGTTGTTCGGTTTTCCTTGGATTTGATTTTTACAGCCCGTAACCGACCGATGCTCTACCCTACATGTAGCCGTTGTAGGGTGTCCAATGGTGTTATGCCATGTGTTCTGGTCCCCACAAGCTTTTACTTGAAATTCTGGATGAACATTCTGAAGTTCAGAATGTTGTTGTGTTCTTTAGAGAAACCCAGAATATTGTTGTGTTCTTGATGATCTTCATCTGAGTTCATCATGATGAATGAACACATGAGTATCTGGGCACATCATATGCGTTTCATATGATTTTCTGGGCAATAACCATATGCAGTGGCTTTTCCACATACATCATAATGTTGCTTGGATATTGCTTTCCCAGATTTGCCTTGGAAATTGTGTAGGACTGTTAAAGCGGACTCTGCATCTTCATGCCCGTGCTTTGAGAGATTGTGTGGTCCATGTACTGTACCAAATCTCATGCGTGTCTATCTCTGATTGAGCAAGACAAGATTTCCTTTTGCTTTTTGCTTTTCACCTACTGTACTGTTCATAAAATAAACATGTGCAGAGCTGGACATTCTGATCATCAAAATGTTCCTTTTGTTCAACTTAGGATGATTTGTAAGACTACCATTTGATGTCACGTGTGCCTTGTATACTCTTGATAATGTTCTTGAGTTCATTGGCTTGTATAAGAACAACCTTCTGAACTTAGCTTGAACATTCTGATCAACTTTCTGAGCAACATTCTGATCTAACATTCTGAACTCAAAATTAGATCATGAATTCAAATGTCCTTTGATTTCCTGTATCTTGAGATAAATTAAACCTTTTATCTGTCTTAGTTAAACACTCAAGAGCAATGATACTCGGCCAATGTGAATGCACTAGTCACCTACTAGTTAGTTTGAAAACTGAACTAATCAAGGATAATTTTGTTGATTTTCCATTAAAGAAGATCATTTAAAAGTCTTCAAGGTAAAGGATATATGAATCCTCTGATCTTTTCTTAAGGATCAAGTCTTCAAGGTAAAGAAGAGTTGGGAACCCTATACCATAATTTTCGAAAGAAAATGAGTCAAAGGTTCCATGTAACATATATGTCTCAACTAGTTTGTAATTTATGTAACATAAATGAGTTAATAAAAGTTTCATGTAACATATACGTCTTCAATCAACAAATCTTTGTTTAGAAAAATCGGCCTTCGCTTGGCAATGACCTTTTTCAGGAGATAAATAATAAAAAGAAAGGTGAATTATAAAATGCTGTAGTTAAGTTTCTATAGAAATACAACATCGTAGTTAATTTGAGTCTAGAGAGACTATAAAGATTCACACGCAAGTAACATGGTAATTAATTTTTTTTGTCTTTTAAATCAAATAAACAATAAATAGAATCATATTACCACCATAAAAATAAATATTTCAAACCTTTCCACCGTCGTACTCATGGTTGAACTGATCAAAGATTCATTATAAGAAGAACAACTCATGGTTGTTAAAGGTTTACATACAATGACAGTGGTTACAAGAATTATAGAAATTGATATGAAGTTAGGTCGACTGGGACGTAACGGTATATAAACCAAGTCAAATAATTTTTTTTGGACCATAATTAAAAAAAAAAAATTCTACGGTGCATATAACCGTTTGTCATTATATAAAGCACCATATTGACAAGTAATTAAGCTGAATTAGTTTATTAATTCACCGACAATATTGCCTTTTTATAATCCAGAAATATCACCTACTTGAAATACTTGCAAGAAAGAACCGAAGTTAATCACAAAGTCAAGGCATTAGAGAATTATGGAAATTTAGAATTATTTTGACTTTATAATCAGGTTCTATCATGCTTGCAGGTTCTTTATTTAACAAATAACTCATTTAACATTCCCTTGTCATTATCACCAACCCTATACATTGACTTTTGTTTTGTTCATGTCCATGTAGGTGGAAAATATTAACTCATTTATTTGAATACCAAAATACATCAAGTTTTAAAATACAAAATGGTATGAAGAAAAGGTATTGGACGCACAACATCCGTGTAACGATAACATTATTTAAAACACTAGCCAGTCTGTTATAATTCATTGGACAAATTAAGAATTCCAATAATATATGCTTGGCAACACTATATAAAGAGTTGGAATACAAACATCAACAATCACAACAAGTAGCTCACACTCTTCCAAGGGATTGAGTAGAGAAATACACAAACTAAAAAAAGATGGGAACCTCAATTGGGTTGAGGCACTTGCCTCAACTCATCTATGCAATTGCATTTTGCATAATTGCAAGCAGTGTAAGTGCTTATGATGATAAGCCTTACTATGGTGGCAAACCAAACAATAACCATCCACAACCAACACCACAAAGTCATGGACAACAGCCACCATATTATTTCAAATCACCTCCATATTACTACAAATCTCCACCTCCTTCATATGTGTACAAGTCCCCACCACCTCCATCTCCCTCTCCACCTCCTCCATATGTCTACAAGTCACCACCTCCTCCTTCTCTTTACCCTCCCCCGCCATATGTCTATAAGAGTCCACCACCACCCTCTCCAACACCACCACCTCCATATGTGTACAAGTCTCCTCCTCCACCATCACCCTCACCACCCCCACCCTATGTTTACAAGTCACCACCACCTCCATCCCCTTCACCTCCTCCTCCATATGTCTACAAGTCACCACCACCTCCATCCCCTTCACCTCCTCCACCATATGTCTATAAGAGTCCACCACCACCCTCTCCATCACCACCACCTCCATATGTTTATAAGTCTCCTCCTCCACCATCTCCTTCACCACCTCCTCCATATATCTATAAGTCACCACCACCACCATCCCCTTCACCACCCCCTCCATATGTCTATAAGTCCCCTCCTCCTCCTTCTCTTTCACTCCCTCCTCCATATGTTTACAAATCTCCACCCCCACCATCTCCTTCATCTCCCCCACCCTATGTCTATAAGTCACTTCCACCTCCTTCACCACCTCCTCCATACTACTACAAATCTCCACCTCCTCCACCATATGTCTATAAGTCACCGCCACTTCCTACTCCTTCACCACCGCCTCCTTATATTTACAAGTCTCCTCCTCCATTATCTCCATCAGCTCCTCCATATCGTCCCTACCCATAGTAACTTAATACACAATTCATGTCGGTACGCAATACGGGTTCAGGTTAGCGGTACACGACATGAGAAGAATTTTGTGTGTATGGAGGTACATAGCTTTGGTACGCGTCGATTCGTAATACTAGTAAAGATATAAAGTATTTGTTAAAGATAGAAATATAGTGTAGTAGAAGGATAAACAACAATTAATCCTAAATGGATAAATGGCTAACTGACTTGGCCTTCTGATGCTAATCTTAAAGGATAAACAACAATTAAATGGCTAATTGACTTGGTACGCACTTTGTTAGAGAAATTCTTGAAACAAAAGTATAAGAGTTTTAGTTGTAGATAGATAAAGAATCATGAGGTGTGCCCTTGTTGGAAGGAATTTGGTCCAGTTGGCTAAAAACATGGGGTGGTCTGCCAGATATTAGTGAATGGTTGTGTTAAACATGTGGTGAAGCTAATATTTGAAGTCCCACATCAGAGATTTTAAAAACAAATGAGAATACCATTGGCTATAAATACATAGAGTAGACAACAAAAGTGAAAGTACAAACAATGAGTATTTCTCATGTGGGTCCAGTGTTCCACTAATATTAAAGTGTTCAACACTTGTCAATGCAGTATTAATATATTATTTTTATTTTACTCGTTTTCTCTTGTTTGAGCTTTCCTGTTTTGATCAAATCAATTGAATTTAATGCAGTTAAATTTTTTCCTAACATCCGGTACTTTGGTTTGCTCAGTTGGAAGAATTTTTGTACGAATTTGTCCAAACCAGTACGCTGAAATACCGTGAACTGGTTCGCGCGAACTGATTCGCAGTTCTTAGTAAAACTGACGAATTATGTAACTATATTCCTACCTCTACAACTAACCCCGCCTCCCATGTGTTAAGCTTCCAGCTATATTTATTTGAAATTATTTTCAATGAATTATATTCAGCGTTGTTGTGGTTAATTTGTATTGAAGCTTTTGTGAATAAAAGAATTTTATACTCTACCATGAATTAAGAGCCTTTATTTCGGTTCAAGTGCAATTGTGCATGTATGGTGTTAATTCATAAGTCAGTATTTATCTATCTCCATTATATATATATATACCTTCACATGACTAGCATCAACTCATTAAATTGCATACCATTGCATACCAAAAACACTATTTGGTTATTTCAATTTTGTTAATACTTGTTACTATTGATATGCAAAAAATAAATATATATTGAAACCAAATAAATAGAGATATATCATAACAAATGACTAGACCAGCAGTAGTATGATTAATGCAATTTTCATGAATTAATCAAACCTACATAGAACAAATGTACCAATAATAAAATAATGAGTTGGGTATTGTCTCCATGTAGATTATGTTCTAAAAAATTGCACAATTGAGGCTAGGCATGACGGTGGGGTGGGATGAGGATGAGTTTTTGAAGAGATTTTAAGAGGGGTTTTTCAAAATTTTAATCATCTTAGAGGAACAAATCTAATTGGAACGGATCTTGATTAAATCATTAATCACAAATCAAACACTTTAAGGATTTATGTGTTTACCTCTTGAAGCCAAAACCTTTGTAGCAGAATAGTTTCTGATCACGAGCAAAGCAACGTAGCGATGCCACTATTCAGTACACACGAACAGAAGTTCTCTGATGACTGGGTGCTAACCAATTCCAGCAGAGATTTAGAGAGATTAGGGTTTAGAGAGCGACGACTAGGTTTATGACTATGTGAATTAGGTTAAGCGTTCAACCACTAAATGCTTCAGCACAAGGGTTCTATTTATAGAACCATTTGTGTGGTCATCAAGTCAAGCACTTAAATACATCGTACGTTACAGTGCACCATATTTCACTTAAACACACAAACCTTACGGTGGACCGCGTTTCTCTATTTTAATAAATTAAAATAATAAGTCATACTTAATTATTTAATTATTAATAAGTCCCACTTATTATTTTATAAATAAGTCTTACTTATTTATTTCTCTCATCTAACTGTCCTTTGTGTGTGACCCTATAGATTCTCGTAACTTTGACAATAATATTAAATCACATATTTAATATTATAAACAGTGAGTGGTATCTAGCAACACATCACTGCTACCCAATCAAATAATTTTATTTCAAAAGAAAATATGCATATCTCCCTTTTTTTTTTAACAATCCAAAATGAAATATATTAGTTCAAAAAGAGTGATTCATCTTGCATAAGGTGTGCAAAAGAGAACCACCCTAAAGTTTATACAAAGTCAAGAACTAGTGCCTCAACATGGTACACCCCAAAGAAACAAAAGTAACAACAAAAATTACAATAAAATGTCCTTACAAGATAAAGGTTGCCTCCACCAGTCATGATAGCTGAAGTTAAAGGTAGTCAGACACGCCTTTAACCACCGGAAAGATAGCAGTTTTTCCTTATCAATCAATTGTTGAACATCCAATGCCTTTTAATTAAACACTCGGTTGTTTCTTTCCTTCCAAATGACCCAGACGCACGCCAACCATATTAGTTTCATGAAATTGTGCGTAAATCGCGGTAGCCCGGCTAGGTGACCAAACTGAAGAAGATGATCACGAACCACATTTGGATCAACAAAGTTAATGCCTAACCATCGTGATACAGAAGACCACAAGCTGCCAAAAGTAGCACATCCAAGGAATAAGTGACAAACGGTTTCCTCAGAACCGCATCCTCCAACGCATCTAATGTCATCTTGTTGAAGAACACGACGCCGTACGAGATTATCTTTCGTCGGAAGTCGATTGCGAAGAAGACGCCAAGCAAATAAGGAGACCTTTAGCAGAACATATTTATGTCACTCATTGTCAAACAATCCCCTAGCAGGAGGTTCATCCGCCAATGTGAGAAAATGATATGTTCCCTTTACGGAATACCCAAGCATAGGATCAAGAAGCCACATCCATCGATCCGCGCTATATTCCTCCAAAACAATATCATGTAGCAAAGCAGAACATTCCCTAATATCATGCATATCTCCCATGTAATATTTATGTGATAAAATTCTTGTGGAGTAAGAAAGAATGAAATCATAATCAAACATATTTGTTCATAGAATAAGTTTTTTTTGCAACATTCTAAAAGAAAACAAAGCATATAATAGAAGTTTAAAATATTCTAAAAAAAATTGTTAGCAATCGATGTGGACAAAAATGAAGTATTCAAGAGAATATTTAAAAATTCAATATCATGAATTGTAAATAAAAAATGGAGAAAATTAATTTGAAAGTACGCTTATAAGAAAATCTAACTATAATATGATTTAAAGGATGAACATTACCTATTTCCCTCATGGATTCAAGCGATTGCTGAATCATTGTCTAAAACCATTAGACACTCAAATTGCTTTGGTATAGATTGTGTTGATAACATGTTATTAAATTAATCTAAAGTATTACAAGATATTGTACAATATAAAAGAGTATAGAGAAAGGGATAAAGAGATAACAAAGAGTATACTCTATTACTTCTCAAGTGTGTTCTTTACAAATAATGTAGGTTCTATTTATAGGATACAAAAGTTGTAACTTACAAGTACATGAAGAGAGTCATGAGACTAAATATCAATAAGAATGAATAAAGCCATTTTGGGATATTGAAGGTCTAGAGAAAATGAACATCCATGTCATATTAATATTATTCATAACAAAGTTAAGGGATATAAATAGTTGTCCTATAACAAAGTTAAGGGATATAAAAAACTAATTTTCCTATAAAAAAAAAAAAAACTAACTGATATTAATAGTTGTCCTAATCTTTCTTTCAACCGAATCGTAAACTACCAATATGCAAGGGGAGGTGCTTTGAGGAACAACCACGCACAGTCAGTGCTTC